>Ga0074195_1000196_pt1 | contig 147213 bp, 134 predicted proteins | sample EPASupsiteHSE623_FD_64525 | JGI IMG/M metagenome (GOLD analysis project Ga0074195, IMG submission 64525) | Bioremediated contaminated groundwater from EPA Superfund site, New Mexico - Sample HSE6-23 | ecosystem: Environmental > Aquatic > Deep subsurface > Groundwater > Contaminated ...
TGAAGTCGATTCTCTATCCTTAGACATACCAACACCAACGTGTATCCAAAACAAACCAATCAAAGAAATCACCATCAAATCTTATTATGATGGCAGATACATCGAAGTGGTTTATGTCTATCTAGATGAAACACCTAAAGTTGAAACAAATCATCATACAGAAACCATGGGTATTGATTTTGGTTATAACAACTTAGCGTTTTGTTCAGTCACGAATAATGCACACTTAATGATTGATGGAAAGAGATTAAAGAGTATGAATCAGTTTTACCATAAACGAATCGCGAAACTCGCGAGCATTAGACCCAATCAAACCATACTCACCAAACAAATGATTCATCTGATGGATAAGCGAAACCATCAAATGGATTATGGGATTTATAAAGCAGCTAAACTCATTATGAGTCACGCAGTTAAGAATAAGGTAAAACAAATCATCATTGGTTATAATGACACCTTTAAAGATGAAAGACTATCGAATACGTATAATCAATGGACCAAGAGTATTCCAATCGCGAGACTTAGAGATCGAATCATCTATCTAGCAGAACAATTAGGTATCGAAACCAAAGTGATCAATGAAGCATACACATCCAAAGCTTCATATCTGGACCAAGATGATTTCGTAAAAGGTGATTTCTCTGGAGCTAGAATCAAAAGGGGTTTATATAAGAGTCAAAAAGGCATCTTGATCAATGCCGATCAAAATGCCTCACTAAATATGATTAGAAAAGGTAATCCCGATGCCTTATGGATAGGGGATAAGGGAGTGAACACGCCTAAGCGTACATACCTATTTGGTGTGTAGTCGCTTTAAATAAGACGAGTTAAATCGTTAAGAGGAAATCAAATCATTCTGTAAAGGGTGATTTATTCACCTCTTTGTTCTTAAGTGATGGTTAATTGTTCGTCTACCACAGACACCGTATAGGCTTGGTGTGGTTGTATGAAGCCTTCAATGATACGAATCGCGATGAACGTTTCAAGTTCTTTTGAGATGAAACGTTTGATCGGTCTCGCACCATATTCCATCGAATAGCCATGTTTTAAGATATATTTTTTTAAGTCTTCTGTGAATAAGACTTTGATGTCTTTATCCATCAATCGTTTTTGTAAATCGGATAACATCTTATCGACGATCTTGATTTGAACGTTGAAACCGAGTGGGTTGAAAATGATGATTTCATCGATACGGTTTAAAAATTCTGGCTTAAACGTTTCTTTCACGAGGTTCATCACTTCGTTTTTACCTTTATCCAAATCCTTTAATAAGAATTCACTACCCAAGTTAGAAGTCATGATGATGATCGTGTTTTTAAAATCTACCGTTCTGCCTTGGTTATCGGTCAAACGGCCATCGTCAAGAATTTGTAAGAGGATATTGAATACTTCTGGGTGGGCTTTTTCAATTTCATCAAATAAAACAATGGAATAGGGTTTACGTCTAACGGCTTCGGTGAGTTGGCCACCTTCATCGTAACCCACATACCCTGGTGGCGCACCCACCAAACGAGAAACGCTGTGTCTTTCCATGTATTCAGACATATCGATTCTAACGATGTGGGATTCATCGTCAAAGAGATTTTCGGCCAAACTTCGCGCTACCTCGGTTTTACCCACACCGGTAGGTCCTAAGAACATGAATGAACCAATCGGTTTATTCGCATCTTTAATCCCGGCACGTTGACGGATAATCGCGTCACTGATGAGCTTTAGTGCGTGGTCTTGACCGATGACACGTAAAGACATCTGTTCTTTCAAATGTAGTAATTTATCTCGATCGGCTTGAACGAGTTTTTCCACAGGGATGTGGGTCCATTTCGAAATGATTTCAGCGATGTTATCTTCAGTGACGACTTCTGAAATCATTCGTTCTTGGGTGTTGTTGGTTTTCTCTTCAATTTGCTTTTCGAGTTTTGGAATTTTCGAATATTGAAGTTCAGCGGCCGTACTGTAATCGGATTGGTTAAATGCATTTTGAAGTTGATTCTTCAAGTTTTCCAAATCTTGTTTGAGTTGTTTCACCGCTTGAAGTTCAGATTTTTCTTTTTCCCATTGGGATTTATATTTCTTTTCCGTGGTGCGTTGTTCGATGAGTTCATCCTCAATTTTTTTCAAACGTTCTTTCGATAACGCATCGGATTCCTTCGATAAAGCGCTCTTTTCGATTTCTAGTTGCATGATTTTACGCATCACGCTGTCGAGTTCAACTGGCATCGAGTCGATTTCCATACGAATGGAGGCACACGCTTCATCGATCAAATCGATCGCTTTATCGGGTAAGAAGCGGTCAGTGATGTAGCGGTTAGAGAGGGTAGCCGCAGAAACAATCGCGTTATCAGAAATATGAACCCCGTGGTGGGCTTCAAAGCGGTCTTTGAGGCCTCTTAAGATTGAAATGGTATCTAGTACGGTGGGTTCATCGATTTGGATCTTTTGAAAACGTCTTTCTAAGGCGGTGTCTTTTTCGATGTATTTACGGTATTCATTGAGTGTGGTAGCTCCTATGCAGTGGAGTTCACCGCGCGCAAGCATCGGTTTTAACATATTCGAAGCGTCCATCGCCCCATCGGCACGACCGGCACCGACAATGGTATGGATTTCATCGATGAATAAAATGATGTCGCCATCAGAAGTTTTGACTTTATTCAAAACCGCCTTCAGTCTTTCTTCGAATTCACCACGAAATTTTGCCCCAGCCACCAACGCAGCCAAGTCAAGTTCATAAATCGTTTTATTTTGTAAACCCAGCGGCACATCTTTATCGACGATGCGTCTTGCTAAACCTTCGACGATTGCGGTTTTACCGACCCCAGGTTCACCAATTAAAACAGGGTTATTTTTGGTTTTTCTCGATAAAATCTTGATCATTCGACGGATTTCATCTTCACGTCCAATCACAGGGTCGATTTTACCTTTTTTCACTTCTTCAACGATATTACGTCCAAACTTTTCCAATAAATTCGGGTCTTTATCGTAGTTTTCCATTTGTGGCATCATAGTATCAACTCCTAATTTTGGCACTCTATAATAATGAGTGCTAATTCAACTTTATTATAATCCGAAGTATTTTCTTTGTCAACCCGATTGTCCTTAAATATTCTTACTTTTTTTGAATGCGTTTTCGTGCTATAATAAAATGCTAATGTATAAGGAGTTTTGTCATATGAAAAAAGTTTTATTACTGGTTTTAACAGCATTTCTTGGGTTTTCACTGGTGGCTTGTGTGGAAAATAACACCGAACCATTCGACTACAATGCATTCTTATTAGAAGCATCCGCAAGTCTTTCCCAACCCAGTGTAACCGATACGCATTTAACGTTTCCATCCACATTAAACTACAAGGAAAAGACCATCGAGCTTTCCTGGCAATCCAATACACCTGAAGTGATTTCTAGTCTAGGGGTTGTCACCAGACCTGCGTTTGAAGCTGGTGACCGCGTTGTAACATTAACAGTGATGTTATCTTTAGAAGGTTATCAATTTTCAAGAAACTTCAATGTGAAAGTATTGAAATTAGACGCGACTGTTTATTATACGGTTACGTTTGATTCCAATGGGGGTTCATTGGTCAATCCAGCCCAAGTGGAAGAAAGCAAAAAAGTGCCGACACCCAATGACCCAACCCGTATTGGTTATACCTTTGTTTTATGGCGTATCGATACCATCAATGGCGCAGTATTCAACTTTAACACCCCAATCACACAAGACATCACGCTGGTGGCTGAATGGTCTAAAGACCCCATTGAACTCAATTATATCGATATTCTCTATTTAAATGACTTGCACGGTTCGATTGAAAAAGGGACCGATGACTTGGGCTTAGCCTACATCGCCAATTACGTCAATTTCCACCGTACCAATAACCCAGATGGTGTTATTTTACTCGGTGGTGGGGATATGTTCCAAGGCTCAGCACTATCCAATTATTACTTAGGTCGTTCAACCTTAGAAATCATGAATGCCATGGGATTTGACGCGATGGTTTTAGGTAACCACGAGTTCGACTGGGGCATCGATGTCATCACCAATTATTTTGATGGTGATACCAGCAATGGGGAAGCTACTTTCCCACTCTTAGGTGCGAATGTGTATTATGAATCCACCGAAACCATGATTGAACACTTAGAACCGTATACCATCATCCAACGAGGTGACATCAAGATCGGTGTCATTGGCACGATGGGCTATGGATTAGAATCCTCGATTGCTCAAAGTAGAATCACAGGTTACGTCTTCGCATCCCCAGTTTCGATCATCGAATACTACGCAGACTATTTAAGAACAGAAGAAGATGTCGATTATGTATTTGTCTTATCGCACGATTCCGGCAACATCAATACGCAAGTTTCCCAATTCACAGGTAATCAAAAAGTGGACATCATTTTCAATGCCCACTCCCATTCTAGGTATGTTCAAACCATCGGTTCTACCACCATCATCCAAAGCAGTTCGAATGGTAAATATGTCGGTAACATCCGCATCGATTTAAATACCAATACCATCACAGCAAATAATGTAAGAACCCATTCAGCATTAAATACACCAGATCCTGCAGTGAAAGCATTGATCGATGGTTATAAGGCAGAAACCGATGTGTTATTCAACACAGAAATCATCAAAGCAGCGCGTTATATCCCATCCTCAACTTTATCAGACTGGTTAGCTGATTTGATGAGACAAGTGACCAACGCAGACATCGCTTTCCATAACTATGGTGGCACCAGAGATTCGATGGCAAGCAATGAATCGATTACTTTAGGTAAGCTCTATAAAATATTCCCATTCGATAACACCATTAAAACCGTGTATTTAGATGGCGCTGTCATTCAAAACTTTATCAATCGTTCGAGTGATGCCTATAGTACCACTGTAACTGAGTTTGTTCCAGGTACATTGTATAAAGTCGCTACCAACGATTATATCTTTGATAAGACCGATAACCCATTCATCTACGGGTCTAATCCGAACTTTGATGGTACATTATTAAGAGATATGGTACTGGCTGAACTACAGCTTCAAAAGTCTGTTTACAGCAGTTTTGATACCACCAATACCATACTATCTTCACATACCCCACAACCAAGAAATCGTTTTACAAACTTAACACTAAACACCTAATTGACAAACGTGCTATTTACCGTTTATAATGTAATAGCACGTTTAAATGGCCCTGTAGCCAAGTGGTAAGGCACGGCACTGCAACTGCCTGATCGTCGGTTCAAATCCGGTCGGGGCCTCCAAAATAATCTAAAATTGGTTCGATAAAACGAACTGATTAAACAAAATTATGCCCATGCAGGGCATTTTTTGTTATTAAGTACATCTATACATTTTTACGCAGGTAAGCATTTCCTATTTATTTTTTAGGGAGTAATGTAAAATAAGAAAAAAAGAGTTTTTCAACTCTTAATTCTGGATTGTTTGTGTATCATTTTTGCATATCAAATACATATTTACCAGTATATTTGTGACTATTAAAATCTTGATAAGCTTGACTTGCTTCTATTAAAGCATATACATGACCCATTTGGACATCTATTTTGAATTGGTTGGCGATATTTGTTATCGATTGGAGTGTTTTATGTCCAGTACTCGCAATGACACTCTTAAATGCTTTTTGCTGGAATAACTTATAAAACGGACCTAAAGTCATCGCGCCAAATATCTGTTTCCCACTACCACCGATCACAATACACTGCCCCCCTTTAACCAATGATTTCGCGTAAGATTGGATGGGTTGATAACCATTCACGGCGAAGATCACATCAAAAGTTTGACTTGGTAAAGTGAAGGCTGGATCGGTGTAATCGAGTAAATCACCCACACCCAATTGATTGAAATCAAGGAAGTGTTTTTGACTTGATACTACAGTGACACTACCCCCCAAATGCAATACGACTTGAACCAAGAATCGTCCAACACCACCGCTACCGCCATAGATGAGTACACGTTTGTGTTTTAAATCCGATACTTTTTGAACCGCGGTTAGTGCTGTACCTAAAGCCATCGGCATGGATGAGGTTTCTAAAAAAGAGTAGCCTTTTGGCATCAACCATATTTTGGATGCTGGTGCGATCAATTGTTCGGCGAAAGCACCAAAGCCTGCCCCAGATAAATCGCCAAATACATGATCCCCAGGTTTAAAATCGGTGACTTTCGAACCAACAGAAAGAATTTCACCTGCAAAATCAGACCCTGGGTATATTTTCTTGGGTTGTTTCAATCCATACATCATCTTAATCATAAAGGGTTTACCCAAAGCCAATAATAAATCGGATTTATTCAATGCTGCAGCGTGTACTTGAATGCATACTTCATTGTCTTTCAATTCAGGTAATGTTCTTTCTTCAACAACAATCGCATTGAGTTGATTATAACATCGATTCACTACGGTTTTCATGGCCATACCTCCTGTGATACATCGATAAATCTTACTGTCATTTTATAGTAAATAAACCTTCATAACAATCATTTTGAATCACAATCACATAAGTTTACGTAGGGTATACCCTTTTGAATGACTTCATTTCCTTTTTTATATAGAATTAGGTATACTACTTTTAGTATAGGGGGTTCAATTATGACCAAATTAAAACTAGAAGATTTTCCAATTAAAACCTACGATAAAATCCGTTATGGTGATACAGACCGCCAAGGTCATGTCAACAATATCCATTTCTCAGAATTTCTTGAAACTGGGCGTGTTGAAATTTTATATCAACCAGAACACCCGCTTCATAAAGAACATTGTTCATTTGTTATTGTTCAAAATAACCTATCTCTATTGAATGAAATCCATTGGCCAGGTACGGTAGAGATTGGCAGTGGGGTTACAAAATTGGGTAACTCATCGATTACGTTCTACCAACAACTGTTTCAAAATGGTGTGGTGGTTGCGAGTGCAGAAACAGTGATTGTTCATGTCGATAACATCACCCATCAATCTACCCCGCTATCAGACCATGCTAGAAAGCAACTAACACAATATTTAATAAAGTAGAAAATCATAACTTTTTTTATTAGCGAAAAGATTATGAACAAGTTATAAAACATCACTCTATGGAGCGATGTTTTTTAATTTTAGAATGAAAAACACTATTAATAAACTATTGATTAAGATATAATATAATTAATATAAAATGAGGTGATTGAAATGAATACTATAGATAAAGTAATGACGCCACGTGATTGGATGGAAATGGCTATAGAATCAAGTAAAAAATCAGTTCAAGATAAAGACCATAAAACCAAAAAAGACCCATTAGTTGGTATAGTTATTGTGAATTCAGATGGTAAAGAGTATGACATTTCATATCGTGCTGAAGGCATGGATGGGTGTCACGCTGAATATACATTACTGTATGAAAGATTAAAAAGCTACCCTTTAGATGATTTTACGCTCTACGTTACCCTAGAACCTTGCTCACCTGAATCAAGGACAGGCATATCATGCACTGAAGTAGTGATTGATAAAAGGATTAAGCATATTTATATTGGTATGCTTGACCCCAATCCCGAAATATCAGGAAAGGCGTTGAGAAGATTTTTTGATGAGGGTATTACTGTGCATCCATTTGATGAGGATTTACGAAATGAAATTATTGAGCTTAACAAGGAATTTGTCGAAGGTTTTCAAGGAGATGAAACAGAACTGGGAAAAATCTACCATGATATCGAATTTTATAAGTTGAAACAAGATACACTATCCTCATATTATGAAAAACATCAAACGATCAAAAATGATTTTGATTTGATAAGAGAAATGGTTAAACAAAGGGCAATCACAAAAAATGGCAAGAAGTATCAAGCAAATCGAGATTTTTTGATGGCCTTTGGTGATTATAATTGTCATGGTTATACAAACACAAATATCATGATGATGCATAGTAGAAGTAAATATGAGAAAAATTCAGTTGAGTTTAATGGACCACTGATGGAATCTTACAATGAACTCTTAAAGTTTTTGGATGGATGCAAGTTTCATAAAGCAGACAATGACTCGTCAGAAGATCGTTTTTTAATAGATTACACATTAATACGTGAAGCTTTTGTGAATGCGGTTATTCACCGATGCTATGGCTCAAGTCAATATACGTATGTAATTCTAAGTGATGATTTTTTAACCATAAAAAACCCTGTAAACCATTCTGAAACAAAAATCAAAGAAATTATAAACATGGATACGACACCATATCCTGTGAATGTGACCTTGGTAGAACTATTTAAAGGTATTAGACTTATGGATGTTCAAGGCAAAGGGCTAGAAACCTTTAAAAAGCTACCGAAGACACTTCAACCAATCATAGGATATCAAGACAAAAATCTACAAATAAAGTTGAAATATTAATACACCGCAATTACTCCGCAATAGTAATCTCATGCCAATGTTATGATAAAATGTCGATATAAAGACTAAAAAATGCTTAGTCCGCAATTACTCCGCAAAAATGTGTTGACTTGTTAATGTAGATTATGCTAATATAAATGTACATTCTATTTTTAGGTGGTGAAACAAATGAATAATTATTTGAGTTTATTGCTTAAAACTGACCCTAAAGCATTGAGAATATTGGCAGATAAAGAAGATATTCACTTGGAAAAAGATTTTGATTTTATGCTCAAATATTTACAAAAATTGACCTTAATCGATGAAATGAATCAACCAAGACATCCTTACTTCGATTTGTTTTTAGGCTACGATATTTCAAAGGAATGGAATCGTTCAATCAAAGTAAATCTATTCAATATCAATAATCAATTGATTGAATCCAAGTATATCGATGCGCCTTTAGTGGTTCAATATGAACTACTAAATCATTTAATCGACGAGTACAATCCGACGATTCAACGCAGAAATCAAAGCATTACACAATTGACGAAAGCAATTTCTCACGAAGAGAAGAAATCCATGATTGCGATGATCACACTCTTCAGAGATTTTACTAGCCATGATGTACCAATCATCAACTTCTATAAAGATAGTCTCAAGATCCATATGATATTGCATAATCAGTTGAAAAAGCAGGTGGTACTTCATACGAAAATCACTGAATTATCGAAAAGTTTGATGATTAAGGATTATTATTTTGACGCAACCACAGAACTGATCAATCGATTAACGAATCATGGAAAAACCAATAATATAGAGTACACAATCGATTATGGATTAGATTTGAATCACTCCAATGAGTCAAAATTAGATGATATCAATCAAGCCATCTTGAACTATGTTTCTAGAAAAGGCATCGCAACTAGAAAAGAGATTCAATCATACATTGGACTTAGCGAACGAACAGTACAATATCGTATCAACCACTTGATAGAAACTAACCATTTGTCTACAAACCAAATCAATAAAAATGCTCCAAACTTGTTTTATAAAGTAAATCCAAAAGCTATATTATAATTATTGAAGAACCATTCACCAAAAATGGTTCTTTTTTTCTTTCATTATTTTTACTATTATGATATATTCTAATTGTTGATACGATTCTAAAAATATGACAATTTAAAGGAGATTGAAATGAAGAAGTTTTGGTTGGTTTTATTGGTTTATGGATGCTATCTGGCTGTCAAACCAAGCGTGATCCTGATTATCGAATGTTGAAAGATGAAAAATACATTCAAGTCAGTGACACCTGTTTTGAATTCGAAGACAAATGGTTAACCACGACACCCATCGTAGGTGGCTATCAAATTCAATATTCAATATCAAATGTGATCACTGAAGTCAAGGGGGATACGATTGAAGTCATTGGTTCATCTTGTACATTTACGAGACAACCTTCGGGGCTATTTCAAACGGATTGTGACGATACGACCAAAAATGAACTTATGACCTACACATCTTCAGCTACATTACATACAGGAGAGACTGTATCCACGGGTGGGATTGAAGGATCCACAGTTGGATTCATGGCGTTGGCAATTTTCTGTATTGTTTTGGCCATTGGTTTTGGTTTCTTGGGTTTTAATCAGGCAGTTTTAGATGCTTTCTTTGATTTAAAGGCCATGTTCAAATGGAAATATGCAGATCGTCCAAACTATGCAGACTGGTACAAACAACAAGCGACGATTGGATTTAGAGCAGGGTTTATTATAGCAATCATTGGATTCATATTGTCTATTGTATTCATGATTTCAAGTTAATCAAATTTACTAACCTGGAAAGGGGTTATTTTTTTCGCTTTGTTGTGCGATTCGCTATTGTATTCTTTTTTAAATCGCACTATACTTAAGGTGAAATGTGGTGATATTTATGAAAATTGCGCTCATCATTCACTCGTATACAGGCAATACCATGGGGATCGCCGATAAAATCGGTGCGGCTTTGGTGAGAAAAGGACACGAAGTATCTTTATTTCAAATCAAAGCGAAAAATGAGAATCCCAATCAAATCAAAGGCATTGAATTGGAAAACTATCCCAATATTCAAGGCTTTGACCACGTGATTTTTGGTGCCCCAACCCGTGGGATGGATTTATCGATGGTGATGCAACTCTTTGTATCGTCTTTAAAAGAAGGTCACCAAAGTGCTTCAGTCTATGTGACCCATTTCTTCCCATTCAAATGGATGGGCGGAAACCAAGCGATGAATAAATTCATCAAACTTTCGACCCGAAAACTAGAGATTCAAAAAACAGGCATCATCAACTGGAAAAATAAAAACCGAGACAAAGATATCCAATGTCTCGTGTATCAATTCTCGGATTTAGATTAAATGTAATCAAAATGTCTTTGTTTACAATAAGGACAGCCCGGTTTTTGAAACAACCAAAAATATAAAGCATACAACAACCCCAAGCCGAACCACCAGGTCGCTCCAAAGAAGATCCACCTAAAGTGTTTCTTTGGGGTCATTTTTTTATGACAATCATGACAATACCCTTGGTATACCGGTTTTGGATTGTCTTTATATTGATTTTCTAACGTGGTGATTACAGAAGATTTGTGTCGATATTTGGTGAATATGCGATTGAATTTCGATGGAATCGTATCTAACGCTTTATATTTAGAACGCTCCGCCTGCTCTGCTTTCATGATCTTATTGACCGTTTTACGAAGTTGTTCAGCATTTTTACACTTGAGTAAAATATCGGATAACTGTAAGCCATACGCATACCCACTGTCATACATTTGTTTTAAGGTATCATGCTTGAAATCAAAACTCTTTTTCATGTAGGCATTACACACCGATAAGTCGATTTCAAGAATCGTTTTATCGGAGAGTTGAAGCCTTTTTTCTAACGTGTATTTGGGGTCAAAATGAAGTACGATGATCAAGTCGACATCGTGGGTGGTTAATGGATACACAGGGATATTGTCGATGATGCCCCCATCGGTGTGGAGTCTTTTTTTATAGATGGTTTGTGGACCCGTCAAAATTGGAAAACCTACCGCACCCTTCATGAATTTACGAATGTCTTCATGATAAGGCCCCTCAATCTTTACATAATGGAAATCAAGCTTAGGAAAAGTTGAAACAGAAGATACATAAATAGGGATATCGATGACATCCTGGTCATCGAACAATTGGTTGAAGGTTTTATCGATGTGGTTTTGAAAGACGATGCCTTTCCATATCGAAAAAAGATTTGGATAGTTGAACGTATGCCAAATCGTTTTAAGTCGATCGAATTGATTCGCTGCGATGGCGTAGGCGTTACATGCCCCCACGGATGCCCCCGATAAACAGGCGATGGATTCCCTGCCCATTTTCTCGATGAATGCTTCCATAAAGCCGGTTTGATACGCACCTTTGGCCAAAGCACCGGATAAACAAATCCCAAATTTCATCGTTATATTCCCATAATCTTACAATAGTATTGTAATGATATTTTCATTTTTATGCAAGTATTCGAGTAAAATCACTTATTTTTCGGATAAATCATCAAATTCGTAGGCTCAGTGGATGACAAATTCCAAAAATATGATATAGTAAAGGTGAAATTAGGAGGTGCCTTCTATGAAGAAAATCGCTCTACTTGGATTGATGCTTATTTCAATCCTACTCATATCCGGCTGTCAATCCACACCAAAAGACATGGGATTGAATGCCGTAGGCAGTTTAGATCAACTCAAATCGATAGTCAAAGCAGCAGGGAACCAATGGTATTATGGCCCTGTGGCTGGTGTCGATATGGAAGCGGCAGATGGTGGGGTTAGAAGCAATGCTAAGACATCCAAAACCAACGTCCAAGTCGATGGTATCGATGAAGGCGATGTCGTCAAAGTAGATCAAAACCGCATTTATCAAATTTTCGGTAACCGTTTGGTCGTCACATCCATCGATGGTACGATGACCACCCTTTTAAACGTGACACTCGAAGATGAAAAAGACCGATACACCTATTTTAGTGAATTATACATTACCGAAGAATACTTGGTTGTTTTAGGGTATTCATATCAATATTTTGCTTTTGATATTCAGGGGGACATGGTAACCACGGACGCGATTGGTTTGTGGGGTTATTATGGCAATTCAGCTACCGCCATTTGGGTGTATGATTTAGACACATTGGCTAGGGTAAAAACGTTCAACGTGCCAGGTTATTTAAATACCACCCGTTTGATTGAGGATAAGCTGTATGTCGTTTCAACAAGCTACATCAACATGTACAATGAAGAAATTGACCCAAGACCTATCTATGAAATCGATGGACAAAAATTGGTCCCAGACTACAATGAAATTTATTACCATGGGGATTTACAAGCCCAAGTATTCAACAATATTACCACCATTGAACTGTCAGGCAATATCGATTTATCGTATGATATCTTCTTAGGCAACTTCAACTGGGGTACCATTTATGTGTCCCACCAAAGCATCTATTTCGCAAGCTACGAATATTTCTACGATGAAACCGATGGGTATCAAGAAACAGGTAAGTTAATTGCTTTCGACTTTGTCAATGAAGGTGTCGTATTTGGCGGCTTTGTTACCTATAAAGGCTACGTCATCAACCAATTCGCCATCGATGAATACGAAGGCCACGTCCGTATGGTCACGACCGAAGGTTGGGGCGATACCGTTAAAAATCGCTTGTATGTCTTTGAAAAAACCTTGGTAGATAACAACCGTAGTTTGGTTCAAGTTGGATTACTCGATGAAGGCATTGGTAAACCGAGAGAACGTGTATTCTCTGTTAGATTCCATGAAGAAGAAGTTACCGTGGTAACCTTTGAACAAATTGACCCATTCTACATCATCAATCTATCCAATCCTAAAAATCCAACCATCGCTGCGGCGTTAGAAATCCCTGGATTCTCCCTCTATCAACACCGATGGAACGATACCACAGTGTTAGGTATTGGTTATGAAACCAGTGAAAACCGTACGATTGGAATCAAGTTATCTTTATATGATGTCACCAACCCAGAAACCTTGGCTGAAATCGGTACGCCACTCGTACTTACCAATCAAGAAAACAGCTGGCAATACGGTGAAGCCTTATATAACCACAAAGCCATCCTATTCGATATGGATAACAGCTACTTTGGATTCTCTGTCTATAAGAGCTATTTTGACCAATACAAGTATTATAACCTCAATGAATACATGATATTCAAAGTGGATTTAGAAGCGGAACAATCGATTACCATCGATAAGGTCATTTCGCATAAAGACTATTACACCGCGATTGAAAATGATTATTGGTACTATACGCCATATTCCATTGACCGCGCGGTTTATGTAGGGGATTACCTCTATGTGATTTCTGCGGGTGCCATCACCAAACACGACATTCAAAACGGCTTCAATCAAGTCGGTGTCATCCAATTTTAAAACAATGGAGAGGCGATGAAATAACCATCGCCTCTCTCTTTTTTTTAGGGTAAAAAGAGCGTATAATCCTTGGTAGAGAGGGCTATCGCCAAGCGGTAAGGCATCTGGCTCTGACCCAGACATTCGGAAGTTCGAATCTTTCTAGCCCTGCCATTAAAAAACAAAGTCTTGAATAAAGGCTTTTTCTTTTTGTTTTTAAATTTGTAAAACTCAATGGTTTAGTTTGGGTTTTATCTTGGGATGGATTGTGATATCATAAAAATGGTGATGTCTATGGATTTTCTAAGTTTAGTGGCTGTAACAGGAAAAACAAAATCCACCATGAAAAAATACCTTCGTGAACAAGGGCTAGTTTATGTGAAATCTAAACACATCTACAATGTCTATCATGAAACCTTTTTTGACGTTTCCGCGCTCACAATCTCATTTCAATTTACCGGGTCACACTGTCGTGCGATCATCATTCATCAATCGTATGAAGATGAAGAACAAGCCAAAATAATGGTTCAAAAACTGCGCACTGGACTCATTGAGTGCTTAGGTGTACCGACCAGTGACAATGATAATCACGCATCAAAAAGCGTATTCGTGACTTGGGAGAAAGACACCTACATTCAACTCAATCAAACCAAAAAATTGAAACGCATTTATATCTATATTACCCCCAAAAACCAACCTAAATCGAAACCAGATCGAATTGTTTGGTATACTTCAATGGTGGGTGGGTTGTGCTTTGGACTTGCCATGTTTGGTTTTATGGGGATTGGTTATGGGTATACCTTGTTCAGCTTCTTCATCAACATGATGGGAGGCTTGGTATGGGGCCTTTTATTTGGCTTTTTCATGAACTTAAGTTTTAAGAAGCATCCAATAGACCTTTATAAGCTAACATTAACCAAACGGGATCGCGCTTGGTTTGAAACCTATCGCTTTGGTCAAACAGAGGTTGAAAACGAACAACCCTGCTTGTGTGCTTTTCAAACCAAAACGGGTTTACAGTTCTTTAAAACCACCATTTATTTCTTTGACCACAAAGCAGTATTTGCTTATTTAAGACGCGCTAGACTTTATGAAATGACTTTACCTTACGCCAACATCCATCTCTATATGAGCCATCTAGATGATAAAGAAGTGGTGGTTTGGCTGAACAATAAAACCAAACTCATCATTCGAAACAGTGCGGGTTTATCCATACTTATTCAACGATTGGATGAGGTTCTTGGTTATAACGAAGCAGCTTATATTTCTCTTGAAAAATACATTTTAGAAGTACTTAAAAACGTGGATTTGATGGGTTTAGTGACCGGTGGCGCATCGGAATCGGTTTTTGAGTACGATGCGAGAAGTATTGCGAGATACCTATATAAAGAAAGACCCTTAGATGTAGGTGATATTGAACAAGTATTGATCCCCTATTTTGAAGGGATGCCCATCGATTCATTTGAAGGGTTAGCCAAACGCATCTTTGAATATTATAACCACCCTTAACCGATCATTTATCCAAAATCAGATAGGAGAATTGCCATGGAACCCGATGTATTATTACAAGTTCAACAAGCCAAAGAATCGTTTAAGTATCATTCAATCCATTATGTCGATGAACGGGATCTCTTGAACTATCGTGTCATACACCATTCTAAGGATGCTTTGTTGATTCAAGGCATACACCCAAGTCAACAAAAACCACACATCCATTTTTTCGTAAACCACTTAGAAAGTCTGATTGAAGTTTTAAAACCGTACCCAAACCACTTAATTGAGTTTGTTCCAAAAGTTTGGATGACCACCTTAGAAGCACTGGGTTATATCCCTTACGCAGTACTTCGAGATTATTGGTATACATACCCAGATACACCGATGTCTATCGAGCCATACGCTTTAGCTAATTCAAAGGATATCGATACGATCACCCTACTTTCTCAATCTCGAACCGGTAGTAGTCGAGCATTTTCTGGAGAAAAAACAGCCGTGATTCGCGATTGGGTCCAAAATCAAGTAGAAGGTGTTGATGATGCTTGTGTCTTGATTCATAAACAAGATGAGATCGATGGGGCCGTGATGATAGGTCTATATGGCGAAGCTGAAAAAAGAACTTTATGGGTCCGTATGATCGTTGTTAAAGCATCGAAACAAAACCAAGGGATTGGCCAGAAACTATTGAATCAAGCCTTGGATTATGGTCAAAAACATCACGCAAAAAGAGCCTTTTTGATGGCCGATGATTTGAATGAAAATGCTTTGTACCTATATAAAAAAGTCGGTTTTATACCGGATTTAACCTCAGAACAAATCGATATGATAACAAAATAACCCATCGCTGGGTTATTTTTTTAAGCGTTCATCACACGAAGGATAACGCATTTCAAATATAAAGATTCATCGGACCCCAATAACGCTGGGTGGTCTTTCGATTGAATGCGCATTTCAACCATTTGAACTTTCTTTTTAGCATCTCTCGCAGCGTCTTGTAACATCTGTAAGAAAAGCTCGATTGTCATATAATGGCTACAACTACAGGTATACAAATAACCACCATCTTCAATGATTTTCATCGCTTGCAAGTTGATGTCCTTATACCCTTGATAGGCGCGTTTGATGGCGTCTTTATTTTTCGCAAAAGCAGGTGGGTCTAAGATGATTGTATCAAAGGTTTTACCCTCTTTTTGATAAGCACGCAATTGATCAAATACGTCTTTTTCAATCGCTTCAACTTGATCTAAACCATTGAGTTTCGCGTTATTCAATATGTCCGATACTGCCAAAGCAGAAATATCGACACAAGTGACTTTTTTTGCACCATGATATGCGGCGTGTAATCCGAATCCGCCGATATTGGAGAAGCAGTCCAGTACAATCTTATCTTTAACGTACGGTTTGACTGCGTTATGGTTATCTTGTTGATCCAAGAAAAAACCTGTTTTTTGGCCGTTCATTAAATCCACGGCCATTGTCAATTCATTTTCTTTAATGAGGACTTTTTCAGGCACTTGTCCGTAGATAACACCTTTAAAGGGTTCTAACCCTTCTTTGGTTCTAACCGAAACGTCGGAACGTTCAAGAATGCCTTTTGGATTGAAAATTGACACTAAAATTTGAATGAACATGTCTTTTCTTTGATCGATGCCTAAAGATAGGATTTGAATCGATAGATAATCGCCATATTTATCGACAATCAACCCAGGGATACCATCGGATTCACCAAAAAAGGCACGGTAACTATTGTTATAGCCCAAATCTTCTCTCGATTGTTTGGCTTTAGCTATTTTAGCAGTGAAAAAAGCCTCATCAATTTCAATATCATCGCGGCTTAATAAGCGAACAAAAATCTTCGAATTTGTGTTTAAATAGCCTTTTCCTAGAAAAGTTTGATCGTGGGCGTAGACATACGCGATTTCACCCGATTTGATGAAACCAACGATGTGGTCGATTTCATTGGAGAAGACCCAAGGGTGACCTTCTTGGATGCGCTGTTCTTCGCCTTTTTTTAAATAAATTTTACATGGATTCATGGGGTTTACCTCTTTTTTACATTTAGAATTATATCATGTTTATGAATATAAAACACAAAAACAAAAAGTCGTGCTAAAATAAAAGAAAAGCAATAGAAGAGGTGTCTATGAAACTCGATTATAAAAAGACGATTTACGTTGGATTGGCATTTTTAATTATCTCGTTGTTCTGGCAAACCTACGACGCCATCATCACGAAGATTTTGATCGACAAGTTTGGTCTAAATCAAACGTGGAGTGGATTCGTGATGGCGCTCGATAACATTTTAGCCTTATTCTTGTTACCACTGTTTGGTGGCTTATCAGACCGTACTAACCACAAAAAAGGTAGACGTACCCCATATGTGGTTGTCGGTACTTTACTCGCAGCCTTCCTTTTTGTGGGGTTATCATTCTTTGATGCGATGCAACTCGAAAAGTTAGATGCAGAAACCACGCTTAGAGCAGATTATGATAACGCGGCTGGATTTACAGAAGACCTCACAGTAGCCGAGTGGCGAACCGTATCCACCACGATGAATGCCCACAGTGAATCGGTTTATATCGTTGGCATTTTGGATGCAGTTCACAAAAACACCACCGACCGTATTTATGAAGAAACCGATACGTTGTCTTTAGCCGATTATAATGATGCGAAAGACGCGTATTACAGATATTTATCCGCACAAGCCTTAGAAGTCACGTTAGCCTCACCAACGGTCTTTATTGTATTCATCGTGATGTTGTTCTTTACATTGGTCGCGATGTCCACATTTAGATCACCAGCGGTTGCTTTGATGCCCGATGTGACGACCAAAGTCTTAAGAAGTAAAGGCAACGCCTTAATCAACCTGATGGGTGCATTTGGGGGCATCACTGCGATCATTTTACTCACGGTCTTTGGCTTAGATCAACACTCCTTTGTCAACTACACCGCCGCCTTTGTTTCAGTATCGATCATCATGTTGGTTGTCCTTGGTATTTTCTTATGGAAAGTCAATGAACCTAAATTGGTTCAAGAACGCATCGATTTCGAAAAAGCGAATAACATCGTCGATGAAGAAGAAACCGAAAACCACGATAAGATCAGCAAAGACAAGTTCATGTCACTGATTTTAATCCTCGCGTCTGTGTTCCTTTGGTTCATGGGCTACAACGCCGTGACCACGAAACTATCTGATTATGCTCCAAAAGTCCTCAATATGGGTTATTCCACCCCACTTTTAATCGCACAAGCGACGGCGATTGTTGGGTTCATTCCTATTGGCATATTATCGACCAAATGGGGCAGAAAAAAGACCATTCTATTTGGGGTAGCGTTATTAACCCTATGTTTTGGTTCGGTTTATTTCATCACAGAATCCACAGGTATTTTATTGTATGTCGTCTTAGGTCTCACTGGGATTGCCTGGGCGTCGATCAACGTCAACTCATACCCTATGGTTGTAGAACTTTCTAAAGGTTCCGATGTGGGTAAATACACGGGTTACTATTATACATTTAGTATGGCAGCACAAATCTTGACCCCAATCCTTTCGGGTTTCCTCATGGATATCCCAGACTTTGGTCGAAAGATTTTGTTCCCTTACGCAACCATTTTCGTCATTTTCTCCTTCATCACGATGTTGTTTGTCAAACACGGGGATGCGAAAGCAGAGAAGAAATCATTACTTGAAAACTTTGATGTGGATATGGACTAAAAAAAACGCCTGGCAATTGCTAGGCGTTCATTTTTTGGCTTCGAGTTGAAATTGATAAAGTGTCAATATGAAGAAAAAAGGGCAGACCACGATGGCCATGACTTTAGAAGGTTCAATCGAGGGAGCCACTAAGGATTGAATATAAAGCCCTGAAAAAATCACGATACCCAACGATTTTGACCAGGTATACAATGAAATCTTTTTGACCGTATCGTCAGCATACTGGAAAATCAAGAGGATTTTACCAAATAAAGGTGAAATCACAAATACAGGCAGTAATATCGTAATATACATATTTTGTAGGAAAAAATGATGTTTGGTGAGCAATACTGGGTCATTGTATTGTTGGTATGCGTGCCAAAAATACACTTGTTGTTTATTTAAATATAAAATCAAATTGAGTACGAGGACATACCCAAGCAGGGTGACCCAAGTATACAATAGGATGTACTTGTACTTTAAAGACATAGGCAACCTCAAATCTATCGTATTCATATAATAAAACGAAAAAACGGACGATTTTGTCCGTTTTTTATGAAATAATCCAATGAATTTCGAATAATCCTATTTTTTAGGGATAAAATTTTCAAAAACAGCATTATCGAATGCTTTTCTCGCATAGACGAGTGCTTTGGGGGACCTCGCAGCGTAAGCCAGTACAAGCAATCCTTGTTGTTTGGCTTTTTCAATGTACTTATTGGGCATATCTTCTAAACGATAGTTGATGAAATCCGGTTTCGTCAAAAAATTAAACACCATCCGTCTTAAAAGCCGACGCATCAAAGGACTCATGTTCGATTCGGTAAAATACTCACTGATTTGTCCTCGAATGAGATCGTTACCATGTTTTTTGAACCAATACACGATGGATGGGTCATAGGACTGGACGGCGACTGTGTGTGGGTATGCAGCTAGGGCTGTTTTGACTGCTTTCGCATGTTTCTTTTTATTACCGAAAGGTTTGATTTCAATCAAGAGTGGCACTTTTCCATCGATTAAATTCAAAATCTCGGTTAAGGTCGGGATGTGTTCATCTGTACCGATGATGTTTAAATCTTTAATCTCATCGTAAGTGACATCCTTTAAATAACGGTCCACACCACACAAACGCTTTAAGTTTTTGTCGTGAAAAACGACCACGGTACCGTCTTTTAATATGTTCGTATCAATCTCAATACCAAAGCCGTGATTGATCGCTTCAATAAAGGATTTTCGAGTATTTTCAATCAACCCCAAAACCCCGTGTAAACCACGGTGTGTAATGTAGGTTTCTTTTAACCAAGTCATCTGTTTCATTGTATCACCAAAAATATTGTAACAAATGGATGAAACAATATAAAGCAAATTCTCTTCTTTGAATGAAATTGGTAATGTTAACAAAATAATCAAACCCTATAGTATTCGGTATCACTACGTGATATAATACGGCTTGTTAGAAGATGAGGGATACCTTGAAAAAACCCGAATTACTCGCCCCAGCAGGGACAAAAGAAGCGTTTATCGGTGCGATCAACGCTGGCGCGAACGCCATTTTTATGGCAGGTCACCGTTTTGGTGCCCGTGCATTCGCTGAAAATTTCAATCAACAAGATTTAAAAGAAGCGATCGAATATGCCCACCTACGGGGTGTATCGGTTTTTATTGTTGTCAATACACTGACCTTCGACGATGAAGTTGAGGATTTGTTATCCTATACCGATGAACTCGTCAAAGCCCATGTGGACGCGTTGATTGTCCAAGACATCGGGATGATTTCGATTTTCACTCAAAGATACCCAGATACGGCCATCCACGCCTCAACCCAAGTGAATGCCCACAACCTCCACCATGTTCAGTTCTTAAAAGATTTGGGTGTGAAGCGTGTCATTTTGGCCCGTGAGACCAGTTTAGATGTGATCAAAGCCATCAAGAAAACCGTTGATATTGAACTAGAAGTGTTCATCCATGGTGCGCTATGTGTGTCATTTTCTGGGAACTGCTTGATTTCGTCCATTTTAAATAAACGTTCCGGTAATAGAGGTGAATGTGCCTATAATTGTAGACTTCCCTATAAATTGATCAAAGATAAAACCGTCATTGGTGAAGAATCGTACTTGATGAGTGCGAAAGACTTAATGACTTTAGAATACATCGACCAGCTCATCGAAGCGGGTATTGACTCTTTTAAAATTGAAGGTAGAATGCGTAAAAAAGAGTATGTTACACAAACTACCCTAGCTTACCGAGAAGCCATCGATGCCTATTATGAAGACAAGAAAATCGACTTTAAGACCGAAATTGATAAGCTCAAACGTGTCTTTAATCGTGATTATACGAAAGGGTACATGTTGAAAGAAGTACCAAAGGATTTAAACAATGATTTTAGACCCAACCACATGGGGGTACCCATCGGTAAAGTCCTTAGCTATGATAAAAACCTCGCTTTGGTTCAACTCCATGAAGATTTAAAAAATGGCGATGGTTTTAGAATCGTTGGAGACCACGATTATGGCAACATGGTCACCTTCATGAAACGTAAAAACAATACCATCATCAAAGAGGCTTTCAAAGGCGAAACGGTTTTTTTGGAAGTTAAAGAAACGGTCTATCCTGGTTCTATCCTATATAAAACACTCGATTCGGATTTAGAAAAAGATTTGGTGATGTACCAATCAACTTCATTCAAAGTCCTACCCATCACAGGGATGGCCAGTGCCTTTGTCGGTCAGCCGTTCACATTAAGTTTAAGCGATGGTGAACACACCGTAGAAGTATCCTCAGATACCTCACTAAAATACGCGATGAATCAACCCGCAACTGACGCTTCCATCGCAACCAGCCTATCGAAACTTGGTGGGACACCGTTTTATTTTGATGAGCTTTCCGTGTATACCGATGGCAATTGTTTCATCCCGATTAAAACGCTTAACGAACTTAGACGAATCGCTATTGAAGAATTAAGTGCATTAAGAACGCATAGAAATACCCCACGGGTATTGCCTTATACGCTTAAAAATGGGTTTTTATTCAATCCACAGTTCAAATTAACCGCCAGAGTTCATACATTAGAACAATTGAATGTGGCCTATCGATTGGGTTTCGATGAAATATATTATGAAGATATCATTGAAGTCAACCCATCGGATTACCCAAATACACCGGTTAGACCTGTGTCCAAACGGATCATTGAAGACATCCAAGGGTTTGAAATCCAAGGCCCAACCATGGTATCTGAACTCGGTGGTATTCATCAAAATCAAAAGCGATACCCACTCGTCACCGATGAATTCATCAACATCACCAACATCCACACCGCAGCCCTCATTTCAAATCACAACGTCGAAAGAATCAGTTTATCTTCAGAATTGGATCAAGCCCATGTACTCAACTTTTCGGACCGATACTATAAACGCTATGGCGCTTATCCGAATTTAGAAATGGTGGTTTATGGCCACAAGGATTTGATGATTTCTAAATACTGTCCAGTGGCGAAAACGTTCGGCTATAAACCCAATTGTAAATTGTGTTTTAAAGACCAATATTACCTACAAGACCACATCGGTAAATACGCATTACTCAATGATGGGCATTGTAACATGCGTGTGATGGACCCAACACCATTATTGTTGATTGACCATTTGGATGCTTTGAAAAAAGCTAAAATAAATACATTCCGACTCGATTTCACCACCGAATCTGAAAAAGAAATGAAATCCATTATTTACGCATTCAAGTTGGCATTAGAGAACAAACCATACCGTATCGAGTTATCCCGTTTTAGAATGGGTAGATTTGAATCCTAATCTAACATAATAGACAATGAATCGAATATGGTTACATACATCGATTTTGTTTGTGATGTTGGTTAGAATTTGATATACTAGTTATTGTAAGATTTTTCAAAATCTAGACTTTTTATTAATAATAAAGGTAGTCGAGGACCCATGGAACCCAGTCAAAACAAAAAACGAAAAACGTTGGTCGAAATCTTCCGCGAGTATAATTTGGTCATCGCGTTTTTCTATGAGCTTGTGTTTGTCTTATTGGGGTTGATCATCTTAGGGGTCATCATCGACCAATATTTAAATACAAAAGTGTTATTCACCATCCCATTCACCTTGTTTGGAATCTATTCATCGGTTTCCAATTTATACAAAAGAATGACTAAAAAAGAGGATCATGATGTCAGCAAGAAATGAATTCAACAACAATTTTAAATACACCATTTTGCTGGTTGGCATATCGAGTATCGCCTCTTTTTTCATCTTCGGTAGAGCGGTTTCGATTTCCATTTTATTAGGTGGCGCAACCATCCTTTGGGGGATGAGCCATCTGGCCAAACAAAACCGTAAAATGATATCCGAAAAACCAACCACCAAAGGGGGTCGAATCGGATTTATGATTCGGTTCCTGTTATACGGGATTGTTTTAGCGGTATCTTATTACATGGATACACTCAACATATTTGGAACACTGTTTGGGTTAATGACCTTTAAGATTGCTTTATATGGTCAAGCATTCATCCAATCGATTCGAGGAGGCAAGACACATGAATGATTTTTTCAATGCCTTATATCATTTTTATAACGGACTATCATCCGCCATCAAAGCGAGCGTTGTCGTATTCATCATCTTGATTGTCATGACTACGGTAGTGGGACTTCGGGTTCAAAAACTGGATTACAAAAAAACACCCAAGGGTTTTACCTTCTTGATGATCATGTTGGTCGATATGATCAACAAAATGATGATTCCGATATTTCCAAAACACCACAAGAAATTTCAACCCTTGTTACTGACCATGTTCATGTATCTGTTGTTTGCGAACTGGGCGAGTTTATTGGGTCTAACGGCACCACTTTCAAACCTAAATATCGCATTATCAATGAGCATCATCGTCTTCGTAACGATACAAGTCTCAGCCCTCATCATCAAAAAACCAAAGGTCAGGGCACAAAATCTGTTATCACCGAACCCGTTATTTTTACCACTCAACTTGATCGGTGAATTCTCAACCCCATTTTCCATGGGTATGCGTCTGTTTGGTAATTTGATGAGTGGTTCAATCTTAGCCATTTTGATTTACCATTTTACATCCTACTTGGGTATCCTATTCGGGGCATTCATCCTACACCCCGTCTTTGATATATTCTTTGGCGCAATACAAGCGTATGTATTTTTAAATCTGTTTTCAATATTCCTAGCAATCGCTGTGGAAGATTAATCATCTATAAGGAGGAAAAAAAGATGAATTTTAATGAGTTTTTCGTTCAAGGGATGGCATTTTTAGGTGCCGGTTTAGCCGTATTCACCGGGTTCGCAACTGCGATCGGTCAAGGGTACGCAGCTGGTAAAGCTGTTGAAGCGGTTGGTAGACAACCAGAAGCAATCAACGAAATTCGCTCGACTTTATTACTTGGGGACGCGTTAGCTGAAACCACCGGTATTTATGGTCTAGTCATCGCCATCATCTTAATTTTCGTTGCGTAATCATCGTTAAAGGGGGTAAGCGTTTATGCTTGCTGAAACACTAAAAAACTTTGTTGAAGAATCGCTGGGCTTATTGCTTGGCGTTGGATTCGAAGATATTCTCATCCAATTAGGCGGAACCTTGGTTCTGTTTTTGGTGATTAGAAAATTCTTTTGGAAAAACCTCACAGAGTTCATTGAAAAGCGTAGAGCTTACATGGATGAAGAGCTCTTCAAAGCCGAAGCGATGAAACTAGAAGCCGCTGAGATCAAAGCGAATGCCGATGAAACGTACGCTACACTACGTAACTCCGTTTCAAAGACACTCGAAGATGCGAAACTGAGGGCACAAAAAGAAGAGGCTGAAATCATTGCGAAAGCGAAAGCCGAAGCTCAACGTCTCAAATTAGAAGCAGAAAAAGAAGTGGAACTTGAGGTTCAAAAAGCCCAAGATCAAATCAAGAAGGAAATCGTAACCGTCGCTACTGTTTTGGCTGAGAAAATCATCCAAAAAGAAGTGGACGCTAAAAAGTACGAACAATGGGTGAACGAAGCGACCAATGAGGTCAAACGTTCATGAGCAGTTTAAGCTACCAATATGCAGAAGCACTCTACGCTTTGGCGGTAGAACAAAAACAAACCCAAGCGATGGCAACCGAGTTAGAACGTTTTATCGGTCAACACCAAGGGCCAATCGCTGAAATTCTAAAACACCCGAAAGTCACGATTGCCGATAAAAAAGCCGTCATCGATGGATTCAAACTTGCCCCATTGATGAATCATTTTTTATACGTCCTCATCGATAATAACAGGTTATCCGATGTCGATGAAATCTTGAAGAGTTATCAAGCGCTCCTAGACCAACAAAACCAAGTCTTAAGAGCAAAAGTCTTTTCCAATAAACCATTATCTAAAACCGAGCTCGAGGGGATCAAAGTTGCTTTGCAAACCAAGCTAAATCGAATAGCCCTTTTAGAAAATGTCATCGATCCAACCATTGTGGGTGGCATCAAGATTGCCTATGAAGGCAATGTAGTTGACCATACCATCAATCATTTTATTGCTTCTTTAAGCGAAACCTTAAAGGCATAGAGAAGGTGAATATATGAGTAAAATTAATCCAGTCGAAATTAGTTCTTTGATCATAGAGCAAATTAAGAAGTATCAAAATGAAATTAAAACAGACAACGTCGGTACGGTCATCAGCGTTGGGGATGGGATTGCCTTGGTTCATGGCCTTGATCAGGCGATGAGCGGTGAACTCCTAGAATTCCCCCATGGTGTCTATGGCCAAGTACTGAACTTAGAAAAAGACTATGTTGGGGTCATCTTATTGGATGAATCGACCAGCATCAAAGAAGGCGATACCGTCAGAACCACTGGACGTATTTTAGAAGTCCCTGTCGGTGAAGCCCTCATCGGACGTGTCGTCAACCCACTCGGTAAACCCATCGATGGCATGGGGAAAATCCAAACCGATAAATTCCGCACCATTGAGCGTAAAGCAACCGGTGTCATGGCCCGTAAAGGCGTCCATCAACCCCTCCAAACAGGGATTAAGGTACTCGATGCCTTGGTACCCATTGGTCGTGGCCAAAGAGAACTCATCATTGGTGACCGTCAAACCGGTAAAACCACATTGGCAATCGATACCATCATCAACCAAAAAGGTAAAGATGTCATTTGTATCTATGTCGCCATTGGTCAAAAAGAATCGACCGTTGCAGGTGTGTTTGAAACCCTCAAATCCCACGGCGCAATGGATTATTCCATCATCGTATCTGCCTCAGCATCCGAACCTTCACCGTTATTATACTTAGCACCTTATGCAGGTGTGACCATGGCCGAAGAATTCATGTTTGCTGGTAAAGATGTCTTGGTGGTGTACGATGACTTAACCAAACACGCGACCGCTTACCGTGAATTGTCCTTACTACTAAGAAGACCACCAGGTCGCGAAGCGTTCCCTGGGGATGTCTTTTATCTACACAGCAGACTATTAGAAAGAGCTGCCAAGTTAAATGATGCTTTAGGTGGTGGTTCAATTACCGCCTTACCAATCATTGAAACCCAAGCAGGCGATATTTCTGCCTATATTCCAACCAACGTCATCAGCATCACCGATGGACAAATTTTCTTACAGTCTGATTTGTTCCACAGTGGCGTTAGACCTGCGATCAATGCGGGCCTATCGGTTTCCCGTGTCGGTGGCGCTGCTCAAACCAAAGCAATTAAGAAAGTTTCAGGTACCTTACGTTTGGATTTAGCCTCCTTCCGTGAGCTTGAAGCATTCACCCAATTTGGTAGTGACTTAGATGAAGCGACCAAAGCGCGACTCGAACGCGGCAAACGTACCGTAGAAATCCTAAAACAAGGGTTACACGATACGATGCCTGTAGAATTCCAAGTCATTTCAATTTTCGCACTCACTCAAGGGTTCCTTGATAGCGTTAAATTAGCAGACATCAGACGATTTGAAAAATCATTGCACAGTTTCTTTAATACGGATAAAGAAGCTTCAGCATTGTTAGAAGAACTTAGAAACACAGCGACCTTGCCGGATCCAACCAAGATGAAGGCAGCCGTCAACCGTTTCAAATTAACGTTCGTATAGGTCATCCCCTATGGCATCGATGAGAGACATTAAGGCGCGCATCATCGCGACCAAAAAAACCGCTCAAATCACCAATGCGATGTACATGGTTTCCGCATCCAAACTCAAAAAAGCGGAACGTGCGATGGTATCGTATCGTCCGATGGTTAAACGACTTAATCACATCATTCAAGGTGTCATCACCGACAATGAGTTATCACATGTCCTGTTAGAAGAAAGACCTGTCCAAAAGACTTGTTATATCCTCATCAGTTCAGACCGTGGTTTGGCCGGACCTTACAACGCAAACCTATTCCGTAAGTTTCAATCCCACATCAAAGAAACGGATGTCAACCCTGAAACCGTGATGGTCGCAGCGATTGGTCAAAAAGCATTCAGTTTCGCCAAACGAAACCAATACCAATTGATCAATGATAAGCCAATTCACGTCCGAGACGACATTCAATTCATTGATTTTAAAGAAATCACTCAGAAGTTTATCGATTTGTTCTTAAATGAAACTGTGGATGAAATCGTGGTGTTCTATAGCCACTTCATCAATACACTGTATCAAAATGTCGAAGCCAAAAAGCTGTTACCAATCACATTAGAACCAACCGATGAACCCCATAAAATCCGCTACGATTATGAACCAAATAAAACAGAAATCATCAATCATCTTTTACCGATGTATGTTGAAAATACGTTGTATGGGTTTATACTCGAAGCCAAAGCAGGCGAACATGCGTCACGCATGACCGCCATGCGTTCAGCAACCGATAATGCGAAAGACGTCATCAAGAAGTTAGAACTTCATTATAACCGTGCACGTCAAGCCGCAATTACCATTGAACTAACCGACATCATTGGCGGCGCCAATGCGGTTAAGTAAAGGAGGCATAAGGTGAATCAAGGCAAAGTAGTTCAAGTCATGGGACCCGTCGTCGACGTTCAATTTGAACAGTCACTACCGGAGATTAACCATGCATTAGTCATCAAACAAAGTGCACACCAAAATCATGGTGTGGACATCCACTTAACCTTAGAAGTTTCCTTACATTTGGGTAACAACATCGTTCGTACCATCGCGATGGATTCGACCGATGGCGTCGTTCGTGGGATGACCGCGACCGATACCAAAAAACCCATCTCTGTCCCGGTAGGTCAAGCGACCCTAGGACGCATTTTCAACGTGTTGGGTGAACCCATCGATGATAAAGGTGATGTTGAAGCGAATACGCCAAGACTACCGATCCATCGTCCAGCACCGAAACTCGATGAACTATCTTCTAAAGTTGAAATTCTCGAAACAGGCATCAAAGTCGTAGACCTGCTCGCCCCTTACATCAAAGGCGGTAAGATTGGGTTATTCGGTGGTGCCGGTGTCGGTAAAACTGTACTCATTCAAGAACTCATCCATAACATCGCCCAAGAACATGGCGGGATCTCTGTATTCGCAGGGGTAGGTGAACGTACCCGTGAAGGGAATGACCTGTATGGTGAAATGACCGAAAGTGGTGTCATTCAAAAGACAGCCATGGTCTTTGGTCAAATGAATGAACCACCTGGCGCACGTATGCGTGTAGGGTTGACGGGTTTAACCATGGCTGAATATTTCAGAGACCATGAAAAGCAAGACGTTTTATTATTCATCGACAATATATTCCGTTTCACCCAAGCGGGGTCTGAAGTATCTGCACTCCTAGGACGCATGCCTTCAGCGGTAGGTTACCAACCAACCTTGGCCACCGAAATGGGTAAATTACAAGAACGTATTACCTCCACCAAAGAAGGGTCGATTACCTCGATCCAAGCGGTATACGTCCCAGCCGATGATTATACTGACCCAGCACCAGCAACCACATTTACGCACTTAGACGCAACCACCAACCTTTCAAGAAAGATTGCTGAAGAAGGGATTTACCCAGCGGTTGACCCACTGGCATCGACCTCAAGAGCACTCTCAGTTGAAATTGTTGGTGAAGAACACTACCGTGTTGCACGTGAAGTTCAACGTACCATCCAACGCTATAATGAACTCTTAGACATCATCGCGATTTTAGGGATGGACGAATTATCCGATGAGGATAAATTGGTTGTTCACCGTGCGAGACGTATCCGTCTATTTTTGAGCCAAAACTTACACGTAGCTGAACAATTCACAGGTCAACCAGGTACTTATATCAAAGTGGCTGATACCGTTAGAGGCTTCAAAGAAATCCTTGAAGGTAAACATGACCAACTCCCTGAAGAAGCTTTCCGCTTGGTCGGTAGCATCGAAGACGTCATTGAAAAAGCCAAAAGATTGTAGGTGAACCCATGCAAATCATCGTGGTTACCCCTGCAGGCAAACTGTATGACGAACAAGTCGATTATGTGGTGGTTGCCTCACAATTGACAGGACAATTCGCCCTCATGAAAAACCATACCCCAGTCATCTCATCGATTGACCGTGGCTATATCAAAATGGTCAAAGAAGACTCGAACCTTGTCACAGTCATCTTAAATGGGGTGGTTGAATTTTCCAACAACATCGTCAATGTCATTGCTCAAGAAGCACACATTGGTTACACCGAACAATCCGCGATGGAACATTTACTTTCTGTACGTAAAGAACGCCTAGAAGAAAATAAACGTCGTTCGATTGACTTTGGTAAAGCCGAAAAGGAATTGGCTGAAAACATTCAAAAAGCCAAAGCCAGCAAAGTCTAATTCAAAAACCACCCAAAATTGGTGGTTTTTTTCTTTTAAAAATGTTAATATTAATGAAGAATATGGTAAAAATAATGCCATAAATGAATGAGGATAACCATGAAAAAAGGATTTTTACTGGGATCACTATTATTACTGATTGTATTAACAGGTTGTGAAGGCACAGCCAACAATAACTTCATTGCGGATATCTTCATTGGCAATGAATGGACGATGTTTTTCTTAAGTGTCATCCTGATGGTACCATCGATTTTTGCTGTAACAAGCGAACAAGGGTTACTTTTTTACGCGGCAGTGTTTCGCAGAAGACGTCGTTTTTGGCAAAGTCGTGAACTGACTGAACACGATTTGACCATGGCGAAATTCAGTGCTTATCTTACTTTAATTGCAGGTGGATTCATTTTCTTATTTAGCGTATACTACCTCATTTTTTAGCAATAAGATGTGAGTATTGTATCAAAACCACACAAAATCTAGGCAGAATGTGTGGTTTTTTCTTCCAAATCAATGATATAATGAAGTAAAGAAATCGATGAACTTAAATGAATTGAATAAAGGAGCATACCCATGATTGAAATTGGCGAAGCAAAATGGATCAAAGATCAAATGTGTGACTTATTAAAAGGTCTTAAAATCACCCAAGTCAAAATGATGAATCGTCCCCATAAATTCTGTTTTTTAAACCATATCCCGACAGACTTTGAAATGGTTTTACCCAATAAAACAATCCAAAACGTCAAACAAAATGGTAACATGATTCGCATGATGTTGGATTATGGCCGTGAGTTGGTCTTCTTTGAAGATATCTTGTTTGAATACAAAGCCGTGGAAAATGTGACGGATAAAAATCAAATGGTACTATATTTTAACAATGAAATGGTACTTGAGGTCAAAGTGAAGCTCTATGGGTTTATTCAAGTCGGCAAAACCGAAGAACTGATGGACAAAGACATCTATTATAAACGCGCTTTATCGGTCATAGACCCATTGGATGAAGCATTCACTTATGATTACTTTATCCAAGAAACCAAGCTCAATGAACCCAAACACTCAATCAAACAAGCACTGGCTACCGAACAAAAAATCCCTGGATTGGGTAATGGGACATTACAAGACATTTTATTTCATGCCCGTATTAGACCCGATCGAAAAGTAGAAACCCTAAAGGACTTTGAAAAAGAAGCGTTGTATGAATCTACTCGCACAACCATTCAAACCATATACAATCAAAAAGGCCGAAACAACAACCATGACTTATTGGGCCACCCAGGTGAATACGATGTCATCATGCGTGCTCAACGTGGTTTTGTCCGGTATGCCAATCCAATTTGAATGAGAAAAACTATTTAGGTGGTAAAGTCATATTTTGTCCACATTGCCAAAAATAAGCAAAAAGCCTAGTTTCTAGGCTTTTTCTGTCTTATTTCTACAATGATACTGATGAATGGGAGTACAAAACCAACACTGAATAACCAAGAGAATATGGTACCTCGACCCAACATAATGCCAATATCTTGAATCGCATCCATATCGGATACGATGGCTTCTGTGAATCCCGCAAACGATAATATAAGGGCCGATATGAGAATCGATGGCAACGATTTTTCGATGGCTTTTTGGTAAGCATCTTTTCCACTTAAGGATTTTCTTTCTTCCAAATACCGTGAGGTTAATAATACCGCATAATCGATGGTCGCGCCGAGTTGAATAGACAATATGATGAGATAACCGACATAAAGGATTTCAGTCGATAACCAGACACTGATGGCGATGTTAAACCAGATCGAAGCTTCAATTATAAGAACCAAAATCAATGGGATCAAGATGGATTTAAATGCCACCCCAATGACCAAAGCGACCAATCCAATCGATAGCCATAAAACCAAAGCCGTATCACTTAATATTAAGCCTTTGATATCAGATGTCGCTGGAATCACACCCACATAATAGGCATCTTCAAAAAAGCTTTCTGTTTTAGATTTGATGAATGTATTCAATGCATAAAATTCAGCACTTTCTTTTGATATATCGGTGTTTAGGACGATACGAATGTACCCGTTTTGGATGAATGCACCCTTGACAGTATCGGGGATGAGTGCCCTTGGAATGTTCGGATCTACCGTCGTAACCAACGCATTCACAGATAAAACATGTTCATTTTGAAGTAATTCAGATACCAATCCAACTTCCCTTTCGACATCTTCACCCTGAATCAAAATAACCAATGGGTTAAAAGAACCAAAATGTGTTTCGATGAATGCTTGGTCAGAAGCGATGGTAGATGTGGCGTGACCGGTGTTTTGATATAAGTAATCGGCTTCTTTTTGTACGAAATAACTACCCAAAGCAACCACCATAAATAACCCCATCCAATAATATCGGGCACGATACAACCACCCACCCAAACGATTGAATGATGGCATCCATGTACGGTGGGTTGTTTTTTCAATCCAGCGATGACATAAAATTAACAACACAGGCAAAATGATGATGGTCGAAAGATAGGATAACAATATCCCTTTGGCCAATACTAAGCCCATATCGAGTCCAATACCATAAGACATAAAACACAAAGCAATGAATCCAAATATGGTTGTTAAACTCGAGACAGTAATCGAAACGAAACTCTTTTTCACAGCCATTTTGACGCGGTCTATCACAGATAAATCCTTGTATTCATGGTACCTATGTAACAAGAATAAGGTGTAGTCCAATGACATAGCAAGTTGTAAAGCCATCGCCATCGTCATGGTAATGAATGAAACGCTACCTAAGATTAGGTTTGTGCCTAGATTCAGGACAATCGCGATGCCCAAAGTAACCAAAATCAAAACCGCCTCCATATAAGATTTGGATGCGAAAACCATGATGATGATACAGAGTGGGACAATGATGGCCATGATTAAGAAAAGTTGCTTCGAGGCTACACGATGAGACTCAAGGTTATTCAACACTTCACCACGCATGTATAAGTGTTCTGTGGATAAATCCTGAATTGCCTCAATCACATCATCCAATCGGGTATCGTAACTGTTTAAATCAAACTCGATCATCAGTTTGGACTTACCATCCACATAAAATGGGGCTTTGACATCGGCAGGGACAACATCCAACGGCACAACGGATAAGTCAACATAATCATCTAACCACACCACACCATAGACATGATCTATTTGTGCAATAGCCTCTTTTAAATTCACAACTTCATTCACAGAAAAACCATCGACGACCAACTCAATGGAAGTATGGTTGCCAAAAGTGTTTTCTAGGATTTCAATGCCTTGTTTGGTATTCGAATCCTGTGGTAAATAAGCGGTCATATCATAATTGGTTTTAACACTGAAGGCCAGTACGCCAGAGAGTAGTGTCAATATCATTACAACCAACATCGTCCAAAAACGACCTTTTTTTGATATAAAATAGTTCATAAATGCCCCTTTCTTGAAATAATCAAATAATCATTTTAAATCTATATTTTAATCTTATACCCTTTGTGATATAAATAAGATATGAAATCCCGTTTTAAAAATCATTTCAAAACCCATTTGGAGGTCCTATGAGAAATTTAGAAATCAAAAAGAAAATCATCAGTGAAACCAAGGCACTGATTTCTCAAAAACGCAATGTCACCATCAAAGACATCGCAGATAAGTGTTACATGAACATTGCCTCGGTGAATTACTATTTTGGTTCAAAAGAACTCTTGATTGAACAAGTGGTGGATGAAGTCATTGGTCAGTTAAAACAAGAAATCATCCATTTGTTGGAAATCAATCAAGACAAAACCAAGTCTGAATTGCTTGAAGCCATGATTACCTACACCTATAATTTCTCTTTAGAAAATATCGGATTGATTTCTTATCTATTTTTAAATCAAGATTCCAGTGAACGTGCAGGCAATCAGCTCATTGAAACATTCTTTTCAAACAATAGTTTCACTCAAATGATTTATGAAAAATTGAATGTTGAAGTCAAAACAATCGAACCGATGGTTATTTATGCCAAGTATATGATTTTATTCTCTAGCTTCGCGATGCCACTATTCATTTCAATCGCATCGAACAATACCCCTTTGAATTCACAAATCGAAACATTTAAAAATGAGACCTTTAGACAATACTTCATCAAAGAATTATTGAGATTGATTGAGGGATAACATGGAAAATCTACAAAAAAACTTAGAAAAACTGACCGTACAAGAAAAATTGAATTTATTATCCGGGGATGGCTTATGGTATATTAAGCACAATGAAAAGCTTGGACTTAAGCGATTTATGATGACCGATGGCCCCCATGGATTAAGAAAACAAGCTTCGAATGACGCGATGGGTATCGCAGCCTCGCACCCTGCCACTTGTTTCCCAACCGCTTCGTTATTGGCGTGTTCTTTTGACACCAATCTCATGTATGAACTGGGTCAAGCACTTGCCAAGGAAGCCATTCATCAAGATGTCTCCTTGATCCTAGGTCCAGGCATCAACATGAAGCGTAGCCCACTTTGTGGACGAAACTTTGAATATTTTAGTGAAGACCCACTGTTGGCGGGGACGCTTTCAAAAAGTTATATAGAAGGGGTTCAAAGCCTCAATGTTGGTACATGTTTGAAACACTATTTCGCGAATAATCAAGAAAAACACCGCATGACAGTGGATGCGATCATCGACAAAAGAGCGATGTATGAAATCTATTTAAAAGGTTTTGGCATAGCCATCCAAGCGAAACCTTGGGCTATCATGACGGCTTACAACAAAGTAAATGGGTCTTATGTGGCTGAGTCCAAGTTATTTATGTCTGCGATTGGCAGAAATCGCTATGGATTCAAAGGTGCTTACATCACCGACTGGGGCGCAATGAACGACCGTGTCGCTTCACTTAAAGCGGGATTGAGCCTTGAAATGCCAGGGTCAAAAAACAAAATTCTTTGGAAAGCCTATAAAAAAGAACAAATCACGGATGGTGAAATCGATTTTGCTGTTAAACCATTGTTATGGATGTTAGAAAAGGGCAGTCAGAAGAAAGAAAAAATGCCGATAGATCACCACCATGAACTCGCCAGAAAAATCGCCTCAGAATCGATGGTGTTACTCAAAAATGAAGGCATTTTACCATTAAAAATAGATCAAAAGGTTGCTTTAATTGGTCGATTTGCCAAAGAACCGCGTATTCAAGGGTCTGGTTCATCCAAAGTAAATCCGAATAAAGTGGACACACTTTTCGACATTTTTACTCAAGAAAACATTACATTTGAATATGCCGATGGGTATTCACTCGATCAAAATGAATACCCACATCATATCCTTGACGCTTTGAAGGTTTGTGAGTCCAAGGATGTCATTGTTTTGTCTGTAGGTTTAACTGAATTATATGAATCGGAAGGGTATGATCGAACCCACCTCAATTTACCTCAACAACAACTCAAACTCATCGACACCATCACTGAAAAACACAACAATGTGGTGATTGTATTACAAGGTGGGTCCGTCACCTTATTGCCTTATAAAGACGATGTCAAAGCCATTTTGAACGCCTATTTACCGGGTGAAGCAGGGGCACTTGCGATATATGATCTGTTATATGGAAAAGTAAATCCAAGTGGTAAACTCGCAGAAACCTATCCAATCCATTTAGATGATACCCCTTCGTACCCATTCTTTCCGGGTGGGACAAAATCAGTGTATTATGCGGAATCGATATACATCGGCTATCGGTATTATGACAAAAAAGGATTGATGGTCAGTTACCCATTTGGGTTTGGACTCAGCTATAGTACATTCAATATTCATAATGTTCATTTTTCGAACAAACATATCAAAGCAAATAAATCCATTCAAGTAACAATGGATGTTACCAATACCTCAAATATCGATGGTAAAGAAACCGTTCAAATCTATATTACAGATTTAGGCACAGAAATTCATAAACCCTCACAAGAATTGAGAGCTTATCAAAAAGTGTGGGTAAAAGCCAATGATACAGTGAAAGTTACCTTTGATATTCAACACAGCGATTTTGATTATTACGATACTGAAATCGATGAATTCAGAGTCAAAAAGGGTCAATATGAAATTAAAATTGGTGATTCATCACGAACCTTTTATCATATAGAAGTTGTACAGGTGGATGGAGATACAGTTGACCCAACCGAATCTACGGTTTATCATACATTTGATCGCTACATCAGTGTTCATGATTTTGAAGATTTGTATGGGACATTGCCACCAAAAGAGGACACTGAAAAACACAAGTACCATTTGAATTCAACGATTGGTGAAATCAAAGATACCCGCATTGGCGGCCTCATTCACCGAATAGGTATTAAAGAAATTCAAAAAACACCTGCTGATGCCGCAACCAAGAAAATGATGAAAGAGCAGTTTGAAGAATTGCCATTACGTGCTATCCCCCTATTTTCAGGCGACAAGTTTACCCATAGACGCGTTTTGGGTCTCATTGATATCATGAACAAACACCCATTTAGAGGATTGGTTAAGTTGATATGATTCGGTTCAATATCCCTGTTATTGAAATGTTACACGAACAACCCAGAGGCCTATTCATTTTGATGCATGGCCATTTTGGTAATAAATCCTTAAATCAATTCGGAGGTATAGCCGAACACATTTATGAGATGGGCTTTGATGTGGTTACCTTAGATGCCTACAAGCATGGTGACCGATTATCAGCACCGTATATCGCAAACAATCCACAAGAAACCACGTATGAAATGGTAATGGTGATTGAAGAAACACTTAAAGAAATTGTGTATTTATACACACACCATTACAGTAAAAGAACACAGTACGTGTCCATTTTAGGGATTTCGATGGGGGGACATATTGCGTTTCTCCTCAACCGGTATTTACAGTTAGAGTTTTGTATCCCAATCATTGGTTCACCAGATTTATACAAACATTATCAAATGAAAAAGAGCGCGATTCTGGGTGAAAAAATGGATGAACTCATACCAAAACTCAAAGCATTGACACTGGAAGCGAAGGCGTTTACACCAAGCTATGCATTTATATTGAATGGCGAATATGATGATGTAGTGTCTTTTGAACCTGCCAAATCATTCATTCAACCATTGAGTCATGCGCGTTATGTTTATCAAGGGTATCCTTGTGGACATGAACTAACCCAATCCATGATTGAAGATATTATTTCCTTTGTGAGGTCAAGACTATGAAAGTACTCGTTGTAAAACTCGATGGACTCCATTGTGGGTCCTGCTTGTACATGATTGAAAAACTAAGTAAAGATGCCGGTGCCATCAAGGTGGATATCAATGTTCAAACCATGATTGCGAAATTTTACTATGAAGATATGAATGAAACCGAAGTCATTCAAATCATTGAGAATCATAGTTATCACGCTGAACGGTTAACCACGTATGATGAAGGAGAACTTTAGTACATTGTCCAAATTGTGGACTTGAATACAGTTCGGATCATGACAAAATATTACGAATGTTTTTCATCGCGCTCTTTTTCCTTTGTGTATGATTCATTGTGTATTTCTTAATCATAAGACATAACGAAAGGGCACCCAAGTATTGAATGGCTTGGGTGTTATTCATCGCTCCATTTCTCATCCTCATTCTATAGGACATTATGATGACAGGGATGACTTAATATGCGCTGAACACACTGTAATCAAATCGATGCTGAATCCAATCTAGACTGTCGAAAGCGATCGTTCATAGCGCCTTAAAAGAGGGCTAATCGATTCTAGATGACGCTTTATGGATTTTAATAGATGTAAAATTAAATATGAATACACTTAAAATATATGTAAATATCATAGTATATAGTCCTTAAAGCGACCTCTTTAAGCCATTAAATATGATTTTACTAAAATACCAAAAATATAGTACCGAAATTATTAATTTGATATTCAAATAAAAAACGCTCACAATGATTGACAAATGAACCCTTTTGGATTACAATAGCATATGACTACAATAAAGGAGGATATCATTCTATGGCATTCGAACGCGTTAAAAAAATGATATTAAATGAGTTAAAAGTTGAAGAGTCAAAAATCACATTAGAAGCTCGCTTACAAGAAGATCTTGGTGCGGATTCATTAGACGCAGTTGAATTAATTATGAACATCGAAGATGAATTTGATATTTCAATTTCAGACGAAGCTGCTCAAAACTTAAAAACTGTTGGCGATTTAGTCAAATATATCGAGTCGCAAGGTAAATAAGGACATTGTTCCTTATTTTTTTGTTTGAAAAATGTTTTATAAGTCGTATAATGACTTTAGGTAGGAGGCGTTACGTATGAAATTACTCGTTTTTATTTTAAATAAAACTGAAAAACTTGACCGTTTGTTGAAAGAACTTGCCAATGCACATTTAACTGGTGCAACGGTATTTAATTCGTCTGGTATGGCATCTCAATTATCCAAAACCAATGACGAATCCCTAAGCAGTATTTTCGGTTCATTAAGACATTTACTCAAAGACAATCAAAAAGAAAACAAAACCATCATGATGGTGGTCAAAGAAGAAAGAATTCCTGATATTGAACGCATCATCAACGAAGTCGTTGGCAATATCAATGAGCCGAATACGGGCATCTTATTTACGGTACCAATCGACTTTATCCGAGGTTACAAACAATAATATGATTCTCTTTTATTTATCCGTCATTTTACTGACTGGATTGCTATTTGGGAAGTTAGCGAAATTTTTCAAGTTCCCAAACGTTACAGGCTATTTGTTGGGTGGTCTTTTGATTGGTCCCATCCTTGGCTTACTTGGGGTGCACATCATTCCTGAGGTTGCATTTGAAGAATTGCATACAGTTAGTCAAATCGCATTGGGCTTCATTGCATTTTCGATTGGTACTGAATTTCAATTATCGTATTTTAAACGTGTAGGTAAATTGCCTATCGTCATTGCAGCATTGGAATCCTTCTTCGCGATTGTTGTTGTTTTTCTGACATTGATCGCATTTGGGAATGATGTTAGATTTTCATTGGTATTATCGGCCATCGCAGCAGCCACTGCGCCAGCAGCTACCATCATGGTCATCAAACAATATAAGGCAAAAGGGGAAGTCACTGAAAACTTGTTGAGTGTTGTTGCCATCGATGATGCGACAGCCATTGTATTCTTCGGTTTATTCGTTGCTGTCGCCAAAGCCGTTGGCAATGTTTCTGGTGACATCCATGTAGGTTGGATGATTTCCAAACCCTTTGTTGAAATCTTAATGAGTTTAGGCATTGGTGGTTTAGCGGGGTTCATCGTTTCATTGGGATTCAAGTGGTATACGGGTAGAGGGAATCGGATTTCCTTGTTGCTTGCCTTCATATTCTTGGTGGCTTCTACCCCTGAATTGATTAAATTGGCACTACCGGATTTTGAAGTTTCAACTTTGCTTGCGTGTATGATGATGGGTGCGGTATTCACCAACCTATCCAAAGAAGATATATTGGATACAGTCATGTATCTGGTTGACCGCGTCACTCCGCCGATATTCATCATGTTCTTTGTCATCTCAGGTGCAGAATTGCAATTTGATGTCTTACTCACCGTTGGTGGTATTGGTGTAATCTACATTGTTGGTCGTGTCGTTGGTAAACTCTTTGGTGCCTTCTTAGGTGCTGAAATTGCCCATGGTTCACCGAATGTTAAAAAATACCTCGGTTGGGGTTTGGTCCCTCAAGCAGGGGTTGCGATTGGGTTAACGATTGTTGCCGCCAACATCGTACCTGAGTATTCAGCTAAAATTTCGGCGGTCATATTATCAGCTACATTTATCTATGAATTGGTTGGACCACTCATCACGAAGACTGCATTGACCAAAGCTGGCGAAATTACCCCAGAAGTATCCAAACAAAAAATGTCTCATTAACAAAATTGCACGATGCGTCGTGCTTTTTTTGACATTGTGTTTTATTTGAACAAGAATTGTTTTATAATGGAAAATATGAAAGAGTGATGTTATGGAATATAATTTTAATGCCATTGAAAAAAAGTGGCAAACCTATTGGTTTAATCATAAAACCTTTAGAACTGAAAACGATCAAATCAAACCGACTTATTATGTCATGAACATGTTCCCTTACCCTTCGGCACACGGGTTACATGTTGGACACATTGAATCTTATACAGCGACCGATATCATGAGTCGTTTTAAACGCATGCAAGGCTACAACGTGTTACATCCGATGGGATGGGACGCGTTTGGTCTACCTGCGGAACAATACGCCTTACAAACAGGCAATGACCCAAAAGACTTTACTTACAAAAATATTCAAAACTTTAAGCGTCAAATCATTGAAGCAGGGATTGGAATCGACTGGGACAGAGAGTTCGCTACAGCCGATAGCGATTATTACAAATGGACCCAATGGATTTTCATCCAATTATTTAAACATGGGTTGGCCGAAAGAAGAGACGTGGAAGTCAACTGGTGCGAAGGCTTGGGTACGGTCTTAGCCAACGATGAAATTGAAATCAAAGATGGCGTGATGGTTTCCGAACGTGGCCATTATCCAGTGACTAAAAAAGCGATGAAACAATGGGTATTGAAAATTACCAAGTTTGCCGACCGTCTATTAGAAGATTTGGATTTATTGGACTGGCCAGAACACATCAAAGAGATGCAAAGAAACTGGATTGGTAAATCCGTAGGTGCTAAAATCACCTTTAAAGTTGCACACAGCGATGTTTCATTTGATGTGTTCACTACCCGTCCGGATACCTTATATGGGGCGACTTATGCGGTCTTAGCACCTGAAAACCCATTGGTATTAGACATCACCACTCAAGATGAACTCTCCACTGTAAAAGCCTACATTGAACAAACCAAACAAAAAACAGACCTCGACAGAGGGGATTTAAATAAAGATAAGACAGGTGTATTTACTGGCGCGTACGCCATCAACCCAGTCAACAATCAAAAAGTCCCGATTTGGATTGCTGACTATGTCTTAGCCTCTTATGGCACAGGGGCAGTGATGGCAGTACCAGCTCACGATGAACGCGATTATGCTTTCGCATTAAAACATGGCTTAGATATTGTCAAAGTCATCGAATCGGATGTTGAAGGCTGCTATACAGGCGATGGCATCCACATCGAATCTGGCATCATCAATGGTTTAATGAACGAAGAAGCGAAGGAAACCATCATCGCTTACCTCGAATCCTTAGGGTTAGGTAAAAAAGAAATCACCTATCGTTTAAGAGACTGGGTGTTCTCCCGTCAACGTTATTGGGGTGAACCTTTCCCGGTTTTATTCGATGAAGAAGGTAACACGATCCCACTGGATGAATCAGAACTTCCACTTGAATTACCAAAAATGTTGAACATAAAACCAAGCGGTACGGGTGAATCCCCACTCGCTAATTTATATGAATGGATCAACATAAAAAAAGACGGTAAATTCTACCGCCGTGAAACCAACACCATGCCACAACTGGCTGGGTCAAGTTGGTATTACATTGGTTATGTATTAAAGACACTGGTTGGATTTATTCCACTCAATACGGAAGAAGCACGCAAAGAACTCGATAAATGGCTACCGGTAGACATCTACATCGGTGGTGCTGAACACGCGGTTGGACACTTGCTATACTCTCGTTTTTGGCACAAATTCCTCTATGATTTGGGTTTGGTTTCTACCAAAGAACCATTCATGAAGTTATTGAATCAAGGGATGATTTTGGGTTCAGATAACCAAAAGATGAGTAAGTCTAGAGGTAACGTTGTGAATCCGGATGAAGTCATCGAAAACTATGGGGCAGATACCCTTCGATTGTATGAAATGTTCATGGGGCCACTTGAAGCCGATAAACCGTGGAATACGGAGGCCATCGATGGTTCCAAACGCTTCTTAGACCGTGTATGGCGAATGTATTATTTACCGGTCGAAGACAGTGTTTCTGAACTTGATTTTGTCTACCATCAAACCGTAAAAAAGGTCACAGAAGATTACGACAAGCAAGCCTTTAATACAGCGATATCTCAAATGATGATTTTCGTCAATGAAGTCTATAAACAAAAACGCATTTCGAAGGAACAAGCGATTGGATTTTTGAAACTCCTCAACCCAATCGCACCACACATCACCGAAGAATTATTCCAAACCGTGTTCAATAAGAAAGATACCTTGACCTACCAAGAATGGCCTCAATTTGACGAATCTAAGTTGGTGCTTAACGAGATTGAAGTGGTCGTTCAAGTCAATGGTAAACTTCGTGACCGCGTGTTTGTTGCACCAGATGAAGATTCTGAAGTGGTTAAGAAAAAAGCATTGTTGGCAGAAAATGTTGTGAGATTTACCGAAGGCAAACAAATTGTTAAAGTGATTTATGTTGCAGGTAAACTCGTCAATGTGGTCGTCAAAGAATAAGTAACATCGAGCGTGAGTTCAAATGAACCACGCTTTTTTTTCTAAAACATCGTATTAATACGATAAAAAGAGAATACAAAAGTCACCTATTTTACGTGTTATAATGCTAAAAAAGGAGTCACATTATGCAAAAAATAGTAACAGCACTGGTGGGGTATGGGATGTCTGGCCAAATATTTCATCTTCCACAACTCATCCAACACCCCAATTACAGTATCAAAACAGTCATGACGCGTAACACCGAAAACATAACGAAAATAAAAGCGATTTTACCAACGATTTGTATCGCTACAGATTTTGATGAGATTCTCAATGATCAAGAAATATCACTGGTCATTTTAGCAGTCTCCAATGATGTTCATTTTGACTATACCAAGCGTGCATTGTTAAAGCATAAACACGTGATATGTGAAAAACCATTTGTTCAAACGGAAGCAGAAGCCTCCTATTTATATGGCTTAGCACATGAAAGAGGTTTATTGCTCAGGGTTTTTCACAACCGAAAGTACGATGGTGACATTTTGACGGTTGAAAAACTCATTCAAGAACAAAAGTTTGGAAAGATTTTATCATTTCATGCGAGATTTGACCGATATGTACCCAATATCAAAGACAATTGGCGTTACAAACCAGGATTCATGTCAGGGATTTTCTATGATTTAGCCCCACACATCATTCACCATTGTGTGTATTTGTTTGGTGAACCAGTATCTGTATTCAACCAAATTTATTTCGATCGACCAGGGTCTTTAGCCGATGATCACTTTGAATTGATGTTGATTTATAAAGACATGACTTGTTATGTGGGTGCGGAGCCCTATGAGCGTGAACCCATACCGAAGATGAAGGTCGTAGGAACTGAAGCTACCTACGTCAAATATGGCTTTGATCAACCTGAAGTGGTCACTAAAGGATATTCAAATGACTATACGAATGAGCCACACCTAAGCTATTACATAGTTACACCTAACCATAAAACAACCATACCTGTACTGATTGGAAAACACGATGCATTTTATGATAAAGTTTATGATGACATCATCCATCCAAAGGCAGTAGATTCAGATGAGTTACTGGCTAAAACCGTCATAAAAATCATGGAAAAAGCAATGATTTCTGCCAAAGAAGGCAGAATTGTACCACTTTAAATTCAAGTAATTCAAACAAAAAACACCCGCATATCTAATAAATTAGATAAAAAACGGGTGTTTTTTTATTATCAAAATTTTTTATAAATCTCGCAAATTCTTGTTTACAAAAGATAGTTTAAGTGATAAACTATGTTTGAAAGCGATAACATTCTACCGATTCAAAGCACTGTAGGAAGCCTTATAATTTTCCACATTGAGGAACTTTTGAATGAGTACGTGTGTTAAACCCAAGACGTTTGTCTTCGAACGGTAAGAAGATAAAGTCAACAATTCGAGTGTCATGATTTGGGATCTGAATTTGTTCTTCACCAATGAAATGGTTTCAGGGATGGATTCTACAATCTTACTGTTGATAACGATGGTCTTAGGGTTAAACATCAAAGAGATATTGTTGATACCGATGGCTAAGAAATCAATAAACTCTGTGTAGGTTTTAATCGCGTTCGGTTCATGTTCTTTATAACGGTGGATGAATTCATCAATCGTAATCTTTTGATGGGTGAGTCCTTCATATTGCTCAATAATGGCAGGTTCAGCAATATATTTTTCCAAACAACCATAATTACCACAAACACATCGTTTACCATTCGGTACGACGATGGTGTGTCCGATTTCACCCGCATAACCATTTTCACCGGTGTAGAGTTTGTGATCGATGATGACACCCATACCAACCCCAGCACCAATGTTCAATGAAATCAAGTTTTCATCGTGTGTGAATACCAAATGTTCACCCAGCGCTGAAATGTTGGCTTCGTTTTCAACATACGTCTCAATACCCGTATATTCTTCAATGATGGCCTTCAAATCGATGTCTTTCCATGAGTTGAAGGTTGCGAATTTAATTTTCTTTTGTTTCGATAAGATCCCATAAACACCAATCCCGATACCAATCAAACCATACGTCGAGTCGTGGGTATTGGCTTTGAGTTCATCGATGGTTTCCATCAGTACTTTTAAATAGTTTTGAAATTCAACATCATCAACAGGTTTGGTCACTTCAAATAAGATTTTGCCAAACAAATTGGTAACAACACCATACACAGCACTGTACAAAAGTTCAATGCTGATGATGCGTCCGGCATTCTTATTTAAGGTGTAAACAATCGCGCTTCGACCACTGGTTTTCACAATCTTATCGGTTTCAACCACGATATCGCGTTCAACCAGTTCAGCGATGATCGAGGAAATGGTCGCTTTATTCAAGGTGGTCACACGAGACAGTTCAATACGTGTGGTTTCCTTCATCTCAATCAGTTTTTCAATCACCAACTTGGTATTCTCAGATTTAATGGAATGGGTATTGGATATTTTCATTTAAATGCACCGACCTTTTCTATTAACTCCCATTATATAACAAAGACTTAGGATAATCAAATGCCCAAAAACGGGTTAACAAGGAGAAAAAATATGCATTATTTAAAAGATTTTAAATCGGTTCAATTTGAAGGCAGTAAGAGTAAAAACCCCCTAGCATTTAAATATTATAATAAAGACGAAATCGTTCTAGGAAAACCAATGAAAGACCATTTGAAGTATTCTGTAGCCTACTGGCATACATTCACATATATGGGCATCGATCCATTTGGTAAAGAAACGATGGATCGTCCTTGGGATGATACCAGTGATGACATGGAAAAAGCAAAACGCAGGGTTCATGTCGCTTTTGAATTCATGGAAAAATTGGGCGTCGAATACTTTTGTTTCCATGACCGTGACATCGCACCTGAAGCAGATACGTTAGAAGAAACCAACCGTCGTTTAGATGTCATCGTCGATTTGATTGAACAAGAAATGAAACGTACAGGCATCAAACTACTTTGGGGGACAGCAAATTTATTCAGCAACAAGCGATTCATGCACGGGGCGGCTACCTCACCGAATGCCAATGTATTTGCTTTCGCTGCGGCACAAACCAAAAAAGCCATCGAAATTACCCACCGTTTAAACGGCGCAGGCTATACCTTCTGGGGTGGTAGAGAAGGGTATGAAACGTTACTCAATACCGATATGGCATTGGAACAAGACAATTTTGCCAGATTCTTAAAAATGGCTGTAGATTATAAAAAAGAAATTGGTTTTGAAGGTCAATTCTATATTGAACCAAAACCTAAAGAACCGACCAAACACCAATATGACTTTGATAGTGCAACCGTCATTTCATTTTTAAGAAAATATGACTTGGTTGACCATTTCATGCTCAACATTGAAACCAACCACGCCACCCTATCCGGTCATACGATGCAACATGAATTGCGCATTGCCTGTGACAATCAACTCTTAGGCAGTGTCGATGCCAACCAAGGCGATTTGTTATTAGGCTGGGACACCGACCAATTCCCGACCAACATTTATGAAACTACCCAAGTGATGTATGAAATCATCCGTGGTGGTGGCTTAAAGAGTGGTGGGCTCAACTTTGATGCGAAAGTCAGAAGGGGTTCACATACCATCGAAGACTTATTCATTGCCCACATCGCTGGCATGGATGCGTTCGCTGCAGGGTTGAAGATCGCTGCAAGACTTTGGGAAGACCAAGTCTTGGAAAAAGGATTATCTAAGAGATATCAATCCTATACCCAAGGTATGGGGAAACAAATTATCGAAAACAAAGTTGGATTCAAAGAATTAGAAGCCTATGTTTTAAAAGAAGTTAAGGACATTCAAAACGAATCCGGCAAACAAGAATACATCGAATCTATCATCAATCAATATATTTTAGGATAGGGGACACAACTTATGTTTATTGGCATCGATTTAGGGACATCCGGCGTAAAACTGATTTTAGTAACAAAAAACGGACAAGTGGTGCATACCACCACCCGCTCATATGAACTTTCGATGCCTAAACCCATGTGGACAGAACAAAATCCAAACGATTGGTTTGTTCAAGTGATGGATGGTTTACAAGAATTGGTTAAAAACCATGAACAGGACATTGAAGCCATTGGCTTCTCTGGTCAAATGCATGGGTTGGTCTTACTCGATGAACAAGACCAAGTGATTCGGCCAGCCATTTTATGGAATGATCAAAGAACCATCGATGAAAACAATTTCTTAAATCAGTCCATTGGTTATGAAGAACTTCAAAGGTGGACAGGCAATATATCACTGACTGGATTAACGGCACCTAAAGTGTTGTGGGTCAGGAAACATGAACCTGGAAACTTTAAAAAAATCCATAAAATCATGTTACCAAAAGATTACATCGCTTATCAGTTAACCGGTGTGTTCGCTACCGATGAAAGTGATGTCTCAGGCACATTATATTATGACTGTTTGAATGGCACCTATCGTAAAGAGATGCTTGAAATATTAGGCATCACAGAAAAACAACTACCAAAGGTGTATCAAAGCCATGAAGTCATTGGCACCTTGAAGAAGGCAATCCTAACGCAACTCAAACTCACCCAACCAGTAAACATCATTATTGGCGGTGGAGACCAAGCTGTAGGTGCGGTTGGGGTTGGCATCGTTGAAGATGGCAAGTGCAGCATTTCATTGGGTACCAGTGGTGTGGTATTTGTTGCGATGGATACCTACAAAATAGACCAAAAATCCTTTTTACAATCTTACCGTCACGCCAATGGTAAGTACCACATGATGGGTGTCATGTTATCCGCAGCGGGTGCACTCAATTGGTGGAGCGAAAAAGTGTTCAAAAATTTTAACTATACCGACTTTTTTGAAAAGATCGATAAAACACCCATCGAAACCCCGCTCTATTTTTTACCTTATTTAAGTGGTGAACGTGCCCCTATCAATGACCCTTATGCACGGGGTGTATTCTTCGGGTTACAACTCCAACATCGAAAAGAGCATATGGACCGTGCTTTGGTTGAAGGTGTGACTTTTGGTTTAAAACAAATCCTTGAACTGATCCAAAACCTAGGCACACCAATCCATGAGTTGAGAATCACAGGTGGTGGGGCGAAAAGTAAAGTATGGGCTCAAATGATATCAGACATCATGAATGTCAAAGTATCCACGATAGAAATAGAAGAAGGGCCATCTTTAGGCGCAGCGATTTTGGCGATGGTAGGCAATAAAACATACCCGACAGTCGCGGATGCCTGTTCGAATATCATTCAAGAAAAAGATGTATTCACACCCAATCCAAATCAAGTTTTAAAATATCAAAATAAATATCGCGTATTTACAAGCATATATCCATCCGTTCAAGCGCTATTTACAGCCGTAAATACCCTTGAAGACTAACGAGGTGAAATCGTTGAAAAATAAAATTTTAGAGATGCACAACATCACAAAAACATTTCCTGGCGTTAGGGCTTTAGATAATGTCAATCTTTACGTTGAAGAAGGTGAAATCCACTTCATCGTTGGGGAAAATGGGGCAGGGAAATCCACCCTCATGAAAGTATTATCAGGCATTTACCCTTCAGGCAGTTATTCAGGGGATATTGTATTTCAAAATCATACCAAGCATTTTCAAAATATCAAAGATTCCGTCGATTGTGGGATCATCATCATCAACCAAGAATTGGCATTATTTCCAGACTTATCGATTTATGAAAACATATTTGTCGGTCATGAAAACGGGAAATCTTTTGTGAATTGGGACGAAACCCGCAGACTCGCGAAATATTACTTAGACATGGTGGGTTTGAAAGTCGACATTTATCAATTGGTCGGGTCTCTAGGTGTAGGTAAACAACAACTGATTGAGATTGCGAAAGCCCTCAGTCAAAATGTTAAACTACTCATTCTCGATGAACCAACCGCTGCACTCAATGAATCGGACAGTGAAAATTTGCTTAAATTGTTGGTATCACTCAAATCCAAAGGGATCACATCGATCATGATTTCACATAAACTGAGAGAAGTTCAAAAGATTGCAGATTCTCTCACAGTCATTCGTGATGGTAAAGTCATCACCCGATTGACCAAAGACCAAATCAATGAACAAGAAATCATTCGAAACATGGTTGGCCGTGAAATTGAAGATATCTTTCCAAAAAGACCTAAATATATCGATGGACCTGTGGTGTTTCAAACCGTTCATTTAAACGCATTCTCCAAAGAAATCAATCGCTATGTCGTCAATGATTCCAATATAAGCATCCGTAAGGGTGAAGTGGTTGGGGTTGCAGGATTGATGGGGGCAGGGCGTACAGAATTGGCCCATACCATCTTTGGTAACTTGGATAACTATAAACTTACGGGAAGTGTCATCGTTTATGACCAAAAAGTTAACTTGAAATCACCTCAAGACGCCATCAAACATGGCATTGCCTATGTCTCTGAAGACCGAAAGCGAGATGGGTTGATTTTAGCCGAAGATATTGGGCAAAACATCACCATCACCGCATTACAAAAAATATCCAACATGGGCTTCTTGAATTTCATCAATCAAGCCCAACATACAGAGAAATACGTAAAAGACTTGAACATTAAAACACCCACCATTTTGCAAAAGGTTAAAAACCTCAGTGGTGGGAATCAACAAAAAGTTCAAGTTGGGAAATGGTTGTTCTCTGAACCGAAAATCCTCATTTTGGATGAACCTACCCGTGGGATTGATGTGGGTGCAAAATATGAAATTTATACCATCATCAACCAATTGGTTGCATCAGGGATGAGTATCCTACTGATTTCATCCGAATTACCAGAAATCATGGGGATGTGTGATCGAGTCTATGTGATTGCTGAAGGGGTACAAACCGCTGAATTCAAGATTGAAGATGCAACCCCTGAAAAAATCTTAGAGAAAGCTACATTATAGGGAGACTGTTATGAAGAAAATTAACCCAATATTAAAATATGTGTTAACGTTGATATCCTTGTTCCGTTCGAATATTCGAGATTATGGCATGTATATCGCATTAGCAGTCATTTTCATCACATTTCAAGTGATGACACAAGGGGTCTTTCTAGGACCCATCAATTTCACCAACTTGCTCAATCAAACTGCGTATGTTGCTGTATTGGCTGTCGGTATGACGCTTGTCATTGTCACAAGGCAAATTGACTTATCCGTCGGTTACTTAGGTGCATTCCTTGGGGCTTATGTCGTGGTTGCTGTAGAAAACCAAAATTGGCCTGTCGTCATTGCACTTCTTGTGGGTTTACTGATTACCATCGCCGTTGGTTTCATCAAGGGATTCTTGATTGCAAAAATTAAAGTACCATCGTTTGTCGTGACATTGGCAGGGATGTTCATATTCAAAGGATTCCTCATGAATCGTACGAACAACAGAACCATTTCCACATCCAATGAATTCTTTAATAAATTAGGGATTGGTTACTTAACCGATAACATCGTAGGGCAACTCAATTTATTGACATTTTCGATTGGTGTGGTCGTCATCTTATTCATTTTGATATTCTCGATTCAAAAACGAATTAAGAATACAAAATTGAATATCCCCGTGGAAATACCTGAAGTGTTTTTAACTAAACTGGTATTCCTCATCGTTATGGTTTTATTCATTGCCTACAATCTAGCGATTTATCGCGGGATTTCATGGTTGTTGATGATTACTGTAGCTGTGGTTGTGATTTACCACATTTTCACCACACAAACGGTATTAGGTAGACGCATATACGCTGTCGGTGGTAACCCAGAAGCGGCTGAATTGTCTGGGATCAACGTCAAAGCAATCATCATCATCGTGTTCATCTCGATGGGGATATTGTCACTCATCTCAGGGGTGATGTATGCATCATATGTTCAAAACACATCCCCTAACCATGGTCCATTCTGGGAATTGTATGCGATTGCTGCAGCCTATATTGGTGGTACATCTGCCAATGGTGGCGTCGGTAAGGTTGTGAATGCAGTCATTGGTTCGGTTGTTATGATGTCCTTGAAAAATGGGATGGCTCTCTCAGGCGTCAACGCGAATATTGAACCGATTGTCTTAGGTACAGTATTGTTATTGGCAGTCATATTCGATATATATACCAGAAATGTGCGTACAATCGATTTGGTCGGTGTGTATTATGCGAATAAACACCACCACCAAGAACTTATGGAAGCCAAAGGAAATTATGCACAAGCCAAAACCGCATTATCCAATGCTAAGAAAGATGGCAAAAATACATTGGAATATGAATATGCAGTTACAAGCGCTCAAGGTATTTATAACCGTGTTAAAGAAAAGATCAGAAATGCAAAGCATGAAGATTTTCAAGGTTTAGTACGCTAGGGATTAAAGTGTCAAGCACACTTATCATATAAAAAAGGAGAAAAATATGAAAAAGATTTATGGCTTAATGTTTATCGTTTTAGCCGGTCTCATTTTGTCCGCATGCGGAACAAAGAAGACAATTAAGATCGGTGTCGTATTACCAGATGCTTCTGAAGAACGTTGGGCAAACCAAGATGGCAAGTTCTTTAAAGAAGAATTGGATAAGTTAGGCAAAGGATATGAATATGAAATTCTATTCTCTGATGGCGATGAAGCGAAAGAAAAACAAAATGTTGAAGCGCTGATCGCTAATGGCGCAAAAGTCATCATTATCACAGTTGAAGGTTCCGGTGCTGGTGCAGTTCAAGCAGCTAAAGACGCTGGCGTAACTGTCATTGCTCATGACCGTATGGCTAAAAAAGACCTTACAGTCATCGCTGATTACTATACCACTTTCAACAGCTGGAATGTTGGTAAGGCTCAAGGTGGACACCTTGTTCAACAAGCAATCGCAAAAGGTTATTCCGCTTCTAATAAAGCTGACTTAGCGATTTTTGCTGGTAGAGTTGCTGACTGGCCGAATGCGACTTATTTCTTTGGTGGCGCTATGGAAATGATCCAACCTCATTTCGATATGTTTAATATCATCAACGTCAATGACACATTCTCTAACTTAGCTTTCTATACAGAAGCTACATTCACAAACGCTGCTAAGACTGCTTTACAAGCAGCTATGCTACCAGTAGATACCGACTGGAATGCTGAAACTGCTGGTAACAAAGCGGCCGCTTTAGTTGCACAATTAGGTTCTAAGAAGAGCTCAAACGACGTATTCGTATTAGCACCAAATGACGACACATCTGCAGCAATTCGTCAAGAATTTGCGAAGATGTCTACACCTTACGCTGGTTACTATACCACTGGTCAAGATGCTTCAGACGTTACACTTGCAAGCTTGATGGGCGATACCGTTAAAGGTAAAGGCGTTCAAACTCATACCGTATTCAAAGACACTTCTAAATTGGTTAAAGACTCCGTAGCAATCGCTAAAAACGTCATCGACGGTGTCGCTGGTTTAACTGGTTTAACAGGTGGTCCGAAAATTGATGGCGTTAACACAGCTTATACACTCATCGATGAATTGGTGATCACAGACAAACAAAAGACGTATGATTTAATTTTCAAATCTGGTTACAAATCAGAAACCAGCCCTGCATTCTCTAACATCAACTTCGCTCCATATAAGAGCTAAGGTTCGAATGCCAGTATGCACCGATAGCTTCATTTGATTCCTCTCAAACATTTTAATCCAGAGGTGCATACGACAAAAAAAACCGCTTAAGAGCCAATCTTAAGTGGTTTTTGTTTTTCTATGATTATGACAAATGGCGCACGAACTCGATTATGAATCTGATAGGTCAACGTGATAAAAGAAGCATCTAAGGTTTGAATTAAATCCATCAATAGATTTGCTTCAAGTAAGCCAGCTTCATGACCAGGATAAGCAGTTATGAGGATAAAATTTGTGCCATCCATTTGTTTTATGATATTTTGAATGGTTTTAAGTGTAACATCCGGTTGCGTGGTGATGGATTTATCACCACCAGGTAAATAACCCAAATTAAAGATTACGCCACGATAATTACTTACATCCTCAATGTATTCAAACGATTGATGATGCAAAGTTACGTTATCTATTTTCAGTTCATTCAATTTTTGTCTTGTGAATTCGATGGCTTTAGCTTGGATATCATAACCAATCACATGCTTGGCAAGTCTTGCCAATAAGATCGTATCCTGGCCATTACCGACGGTCGCGTCAATGACGATATCGCTCTTATGAACATGGGAATTTAAATATTCATGGACAAATCGTTGGATGTGATCATCTTTCATATAAATCCCCCTGCCAAGCATTTAGCGCGCGCATTCGCTTGTCAATTTCATTTTGTACAACGAACTTTTTGATGGTCCATTTGGGTTCAATCAGTAATTTTAGCGGCGCATCACCGGTAACCCTGTGAACAATCATCGAGGGTTTGAGTATTCTGAGTTGATCTACAACAATATCGACATAGGCTTCTAAAGATAATATAGGGAAGGGGTTCTTTTTATAATCAAAACCCATTTTGGTTTTTTCCATCACATGAAGCATATGAATTTTAATCCCTTGGATGTCTAATTGGTTGATGTGTCTGATGGTTTCAAGCATCATCTCTTTGGTTTCATAAGGCAAACCATTGATGATGTGAACCACCACCTCTATATTTCGCTTACGTAACTCAAAAACAGCGTCGTCAAAACACTTTAAATCATGTGCGCGATTGATGAGATTAGAGGTTGTTTCATGGATGGTTTGAAGCCCCAGTTCAACCTGTAAAGGTACCCTTTGATTGAGTTCACCCAAATAATCTAATACAGGCGTAGGAAGTGAATCTGGTCTAGTAGCGATACTGAGCATGACAATATCAGGGTCTAAAGTAATGGCTTCTTCATATAAGGCTTTGAGTTTTTCTAATGGCCCGTGGGTGTTTGTATTGGCTTGAAAATATACAACATAATTGGCTTTATCTGGCCATTTTAGATGCATCATTGCTTTGATGTTATCAAATTGCTTTTTTAATGGGTCATATTTTGAACCAGCAAAATCACCTGAACCCAATGGTGTGCAAAACGTACATCCACCACGGGCCACGGTACCATCGATGTTTGGACAGGTGAAGTGACCGTTTAGCGCAATCTTAAAAACCTTATTTGGAAATTGATGTCTATAATAATTATTGAGTGTGTTATAATGTTTTTCGTCATTCATTAAATTCATGTCATCACCAAATGTATTTTATCACAGGTCGCTTATTATGTTATAATAAAAAGAAGAGGTTGTGCCATGTTAAATCGCATCCACATATCGGTATTTCAACCGAGGAAAATTGCATTTTTTTTAAAAGATAAAATGGGTTATGTATTTCTATACATGGCTCTTTTGGCTTTATTAGCGACCTTACCACTAGCCATTCAATTACATGTGGTATCACCCATGACCGCGGATGTTAAGCAAGATATTACAGGGGTATTCATTCAAAAAGCAACCCCTTGTCAAATTGTGGATGGTACACTTTCTTGTATCAGTCCTGAATCTATCACGATTGGTGGGATTGAAGTCTTATTCTTGTCTGCCCCTGAACCACTTAAGGTTCAATTTGTTTTCGAATCCAAGCAAATCGCATTATATTCAGCTGGGGTCGTCGTGGACACCATTAGTTACGACGAACTTGGGTTTGACAATCTCAATTTGGCCTTACAAACACAACAAGACGTGGATATTTTTAAAGCGGGTTTAATTCGATTTGGAGATCAATTTCAATCTTTATATGCGAGCACACTCTCTGTTTATATATTCATTGCAAATTTCATTTTGTACATGTTACTTTCTGGCATCATGGCGTTTTCATATGGGTTTAGAATGGAAAGACTCACATTTAGATACCGTTTCATCATGGCAACTTATTCAACCACAAGCTATTTTATTTTAGCATTGGTTGCTGAATTATATGGACTTGGATTTCTCATGTTTTTGGGTATGTTCCTTCCATTCATCACGATGACCATCGCATTCAATGGTTTACTAAAAATGTCAAAAGTGGTCATCAAGAAAAAAGACGACGAAGAGTAGGATAATTTATGAATAAATTCGAGTTATTTTTAAAACAATCGGGGTTTAAGGACACTCAATTATTGGCTGCTCAGCTAAATAATGTGGCTGTGAATCCAAAAGAGAAAAAATGGACGTTTTTCATCTCTTTTAGTGAAACACCCGAAGCGAAATCATTGGGTCACTTTGCGTCACAGTTGGTCCTTTATTTCACCATACCCAATCAAGTTCACAAAGTAGAATATGTGTTTTCATATCAAAACCCAACCTGGCAAAAAGACCCCGTAGCTTACTTCCAATGGGTTTTACAAATGCTTTCCGAAGAACGCGCTTCACTCAATGTATTCAAAAACTTTGAAGTCATCTATACCGACGGCTTTGTTGTGTTTGTCGATGAACACAGTGAGCATTTAAATAAGTATTTACCATTCTTTGAAGAAGCCTTTAGAAAATATGGTTTTGATACGAAAGTTAGACTTGAAGTGACTAAAACCATCCCCAATGTCATTGAAGAAATTAAAAAAGATGAGCAACAGGCGATAGAAAAATTGAAAGATATTCAACCCAAAGAAAAAGTTGAACCTAAAAAAGCGTTAAAGAATTTCAAAAAAGTTTATAAAGCAGAAAAAATTAGCCCAATTTCAGACATCCCAAAAGACAATTACGAATTGGATAAATATCAAAACACCCAAGGTGTACCTGCTTTTTCAGTCGAAGGTGCTATATTAAAAACCGAAATCAAACATTTGAAAAATATATCATTATTACAAATGACGGTTGCGGATGCCGATGATGCCATCATTGTAAAACAATTTTTAAATAAGCCTGAAGACATCACAACCGCAGAAGCCTATAAAGAAAACGACATTGTTCGCATCTCTGGTCGGGCATCATTTGATACGTTTGCTAAAGACGTCATCATCATCGCGAATGTCATTGAATTCCTAGAAAAAACCAGCAAAAAAGAACGTAAAGACAGTGCGAAAGAAAAACGCATTGAATTCCATCTACACACCAAAATGTCTAATATGGATGGCATTACCGATGTGGCCGATTATGTCGACCAAGCCATCAAATGGGGACACAAGGCGATTGCTTTTACAGACCATGATGGTCTATATGCTTACCCAGATATTGCAAAAGCAACCAAAGGAAAAGCCATCAAACCGATTTATGGGGTTGAAGTCAATTATATCGATGAAACTGCCTTTAAGATGGCATTTGGTGATAAAGACATCGATCTTAAAACCGCTACATATGTGGTCTTTGACCTTGAAACCACCGGGCTATCATCCGAAAGAGATAAAATCATTGAAATATCGGCTGTAAAGATTCAAAATCATCAAGTGACCGAACAGTTTTCAACCTTCGTGAATCCAGAACAAAAACTGTCTTATTTCACAACAAGTTTAACGACCATTACCGATGAAGATTTGGTCGGAGCACCGAAAATTGATGAAGCGTTACCGAAGTTTCTTGAGTTTGCAAAAGGGGCAATCTTGGTTGCCCACAACGCATCGTTTGATATCGGCCACATCTATTCGAATATGGCGAGATTGTCCATCGATGACATTGAATTTCCAGTCATCGATACGTTGAATATCGCCCGTTATTATTACCGTGATGAACTCAAGCGTTACAATTTAAAAGCAGTGGCTAAACTGTTTAAAGTAAAACTAGAAACCCACCACAGAGCGGTAGATGATGCCTTAGCAACCGCCAACATTTTCATTTTAATGCTCGCTGATCTATACAAAAAAGGCATAACCAAACACAGTGACATCAACCGCGCGATCGAACTGAACAATGCATGGCAATGCGGGTTTACTACCCATATGAATTTATTGGTTCAAAACCAAGTAGGGTATAAAAATTTATTTAAAATCATATCAGATACACTGACAGACCATTTCTTTGAAGGACCTCGTTTATTAAAATCGGTACTCCAAAAACACCGTGAAGGGATTTTGGTAGGGTCCGGTTGTAGCCATGGCGAAGTATTTGAGATGGCCTTAAACCGCAGTGAGGATGACCTAAGGAGGGTCATTGGATTTTACGATTACATCGAAGTTCAACCGCCGATATCGTATCGACATTTGAAAGAAGATTTAGGTGTTGAAGCGGATTTTATCATCCAATCACTCATTAAAAAAATCATTCGGGTCGCTAAAGAAATGAATAAATTGGTCATCGCCACTGGGGATGTCCATTACCTCAATGAATCCGATGCCATCTACCGTGATATTTATATCCGCACGAAACTTGTCGGCGGCGGTACCCACGATTTAGCACGTTATGAAACGGCACCTTTACAATACTTCATGACGACCGATGAAATGCTCGATGCTTTCAAATTCATTGGGTCAGAATTGGCATATGAAATCGTCGTTACCAACACCAACAAATTAAACAATAAGATCGATGCGATTCAAGCCTTTCCAAAGAGCTTGTATTCCTTAAGAGATGACGCTTTTAAAGACAAGTTAGGTATTGCATCCATTAAAGATGAAATTTACCGATTGGTTTATCAAAAAGCCCATCAACTCTATGGTGAACGGATCCACCCAATGGTTGAAAAACGCATTGAACGAGAACTCAAAAACATCATTGAAAATGAGTTTGGACCGATTTATTACATTTCCTATTTACTCACTAAAAACAGCAATGATGCGGGCTATCTCGTGGGTTCCCGTGGGTCGGTAGGGTCTTCGTTGGTTGCGACTTTGATGGGCATCACTGAGGTCAACCCTTTAAAACCCCATTACCGTTGTCCTAATGGTGATTTTACAGTGTTCAAAATGAGTGAAGAAGACACCGCTCAATTTGGATTAACCGATTTAGAAAAAGCATTCCAAGTTCACTTTGACAATGTGGCTTCTGGCTACGATTTATCTAACCAAGTCTGCCCACACTGCGGCCAACCTTTGCACAAGGATGGCCATGATATCCCATTTGAAACATTTTTAGGTTTCAATGGCGATAAAGTCCCCGATATTGACTTAAACTTCTCGGGTGAATACCAGTCGAAAGCCCACGATTATGTAAGAGAGCTCCTTGGAGAATCCCATACTTTTAGAGCGGGCACGATTCAAACGGTTGCTGAAAGAAATGCCTTTGGTTATGTCAAAGGTTTTCTAGAAGATAAACAGATTGTCGGTATTAGAAACGCTCAAGTCGAACGATTGGCTAAAAATATCGAAGGGGTTAAGCGTTCATCCGGACAACACCCGGGTGGGATTGTGGTTGTCCCATCTGAAAAAGAAATTTTCGATGTGACCCCAATTCAATACCCAGCCGATGACATCGAAGCTGGTTGGAAAACCACCCACTTCGATTATCACTCTTTTGAAGACAATTTATTGAAACTCGATATTCTTGGACACGATGACCCAACGATGATTCGCTTTTTGATGGATTATGTCAAAGCACACCCCAACGATTTTCCTTTCAGTGATGCTGCAGACATCCCTGTCGATGACCCTAAAGTGTATGAACTCTTTTGCAATACCACTTGTATCGGTTTAGACCCTAAAGACATCAACAGTGAAGTAGCTTCCTTTGGTATTCCTGAACTTGGGACAAACTTCGTCAGACAAATGCTCACCGACACCAAACCAAACAACTTTGCAGGTATGGTTAAAATATCGGGTCTATCACATGGAACCGATGTTTGGCTTAAAAATGCCCAAGACTTGATACTGAATAAAAAAGAAGAATTTCAAGGCATCACATTTGATCAAATCATTGGTTGTCGAGACGATATCATGGTGGACTTAATCAACTTTGGTATGGACCCCCTCAAATCTTTTGAGATCATGGAGTTTGTCCGTAAAGGCAAACCTTCCAAAGACAAAGAAAAGTGGAAAACCTATGAAGAGTTGATGACCCGCAATGGTGTGCCAAAATGGTACATTTGGAGCTGTTCACAAATTAAATACATGTTCCCTAAAGCCCATGCGACCGCGTATGTACTGATGGCGATGCGTATTGCTTGGTTCAAAGTATATAAACCCATCTTATTTTATAGCGCATATTTCTCTAAGCGTGCTGACCAGTTTGACTATGAAACCATGGTACTGGGTCCAAACGCCATTCGAAACCGCATCAAAGAAATTGAAGGGCTATTCAATACCACAGCCAAAGATGAGTCGGTCTTGACAGTACTACAAATTGCCTTAGAAATGACCTTAAGAGGGATGAAATTCCTCAAAGTCGATATTTTCCAATCCGAAGCGGTTGAATTCAAAATTGAAGGCAACCACTTGAGGATGCCGTTTGTTTCTGTCGATGGTTTAGGCACACAAGTGGCTTATGATATCGTAGAAAAAAGAAATGAAAAAACATTCTCCTCGAAAGACGATGTCAAAAATCGAACAAAGATCAACAAGACCGTGTTTGAAAAGATGGAAGCTTATGGGGCCTTTGACGATTTAAATGAGGAAAATGATGTGATTGAACATGGTTTATTTGCACTTTAAAACAAGAAGTTTTATAATACGGTTGAATGGAGGTTACATTTATGCAACAAAATAATCCTGTATTTTCGAAATTAAGAAAAAATCCTGAGGCCATGGCGTATGGTGCTGAAGCAGCAAGCATTCGTGGCATCATCTTAAAAACCATATTGATGTTTGCAGTTGCCATCGGCACTGGGGTGTTTGCCCTCAGTTTTGCTGGTGAAAATCCAAACTTATACATTGGTTTAGTATTGTTCTCAGGTATCATTGGTTTTATTAGCATCATCGTAGCTATGTCTTCGATTCGACTTGCCCCTGTGTTCTCATTGATTTATGCGATGAGTGAAGGTTTGTTCCTTGTCCTCATCAGTGCCATTTACATGGCATCATTCAATTACACAGGTTACAACATCGTATTGTTGGCTGTATTAATTACTGGCGCAATTTTCTTTGGGATGTTGGTCTTATATAGTACCAAACTGATTGTGGTTACCAAAGGCTTTAGACGTTTCATGATGAGTTTTGGATTCATGATGATCTCTGTGGTTTTATTCGTGTCCATCGCATCGATTTTTGATGGCGGTCAAATGGCGTATATGTTGTTTGGCAATCCAGATAGCCCTGTGGTCTTATTCTTGACATTGGTATTCATCATGTATGGGGCATTCATGCTAACACTACACTTTGATAATGCAGTTCAAATTGCAGATCAAGGCTTAGACAAACGTTATGAGTGGGTAGCTGCCCTTGGATTAATGGTAGCAATCGTATATATCTACTACCAAGTTTTGAGATTACTTGCTATAATATTATCTAGAAGAGATTAAATAACAATAGAAAGAACCAGTACTTATTCATAAGTGTATAGAGAGGACATGTGTGGTGAAAATGTCTCACGGCGAATAACGAATTCGACTTTCTTGTGGTGCTAATCACACCCGTAGGTCTGCGTTAAAGATATTGAGGGCTAGAAGCAATTCTAGAACTAAGGTGGTACCGCGTTTATGACGTCCTTAGAGCAATCTAATGGCGTCTTTTATTTTTTGCTAAGGAGGCAACTATGGATCTACAACACTTATTAGAACAAGCCAAACAAGCGCTTGAAACAATCCAAAATATGAATGACCTCAATAACTTGAAGGCACAGTATTTGGGTAAAAAAGGGGAAATTGCGAGTTTAATGATGACCCTAAAAGACTTACCAAACGAAGAAAAACCCAAGGTAGGTAAACTCATCAATGAAGTCAAACAGGCATTAGAAGGCTTGTTTGAAGAAAAACGTTCGTATATCGAACAACAAGAGATTGCTTCAAAATTGGAAAAAGAATCGATCGATGTGACCTTGCCGGGGTTACAAACAGAAATTGGCACAGCACACCTTTTACAACAAATCGTTGAAGAACTTGAAGCGTTTTTCATCGGATTGGGTTATGAAGTTAAAGAAGGCCCAGAAGTGGAAAGCGACCATTATAACTTTGAAATGCTCAATCTACCTAAAGACCACCCAGCACGTGCGATGCAAGACTCTTTTTACATTGATCCAAACCGCTTATTAAGAACACACACCTCCCCAGTTCAAGCGAGAACCATGCTTGAAAGTGCCGGTAAACCTATCAAAATCGTATGCCCAGGGAAAGTCTACAGAAGAGACGATGATGACCAAACACACAGCCATCAATTCATGCAAATTGAAGGCTTGGTGATTGGTGAAGACATCGCGATGTCGGATTTAAAAGGCACCTTACTTGCAGTCATTCGTCAATTTTTTGGTCAAGACAGAGAAATCCGTTTGAGACCATCCTATTTCCCATTCACTGAACCTTCCGTCGAAGTCGATGTCCACCATGAAGATGGGCGTTGGATTGAAGTTTTAGGGGCTGGTATGGTGCATCCGAATGTATTAAAAATGGGTGGGTATGACCCAGAAAAAGTTCAAGGTTTCGCTTTCGGTATCGGGGTTGAACGCTTGGGCATTTTGAAGTACAAAATCGATGATATCAGACAATTTTATACCAACGATATTCGTTTCTTGAAACAATTTAAAGGGGGACGCTAAGATGAAAATCTCTACCCATATGTTAAAAACCCTCATGCATGAGGTACCCAATAATTTAAAAGAACTGACCAATGGTTACATAACAGAAATCGAATCCTATGAATCCTTAGTGGTTGCGAGTGGGTTAGTGACAGGTCATGTGTTGACGTGTGAAGACCACCTGAACTCTGACCACTTACACGTCACAACCGTAGATTTAGGCCATGGTTTGGTCGAACAAATCGTGTGCGGTGCAGCCAATGTGGCGGCTGGTCAATACGTCATCGTAGCGACCCCAGGTGCGGTTTTACCAGGCAACTTTGAAATCAAGCGCAGTAAAATCCGTGGGGTTGAATCCAACGGAATGATTTGTTCCTTAAGAGAACTTGGCATTGAAGATAAATATGTCGAAGACCAATACAAAGACGGTATTTTCTACTTCAGTGCCCCGGTACCCCTAGGACAAGACCCACTCCCATTCTTAAACTTAAATCAAGATTCGATGGAGTTATCTTTAACGCCAAACAGGGCAGATTTATTGTCTGTTTTAGGATATGCTTATGATCTATCGGCTGTCTTAAATAAGAAACTCGTGTATCATGAAGAAACCCCGTTTGAATCTGAACAACTGAACCCAGTGGTTGTCCAAAATGAAACCCAAGGTTGTTACCGTTATTTCGCCAGAACATTGAACCATATTCAAGTCAAATCGTCACCAGAATGGTTAAGAGCAGATTTGATTGCCAGTGGTATTCGTCCAATCAACAATGTGGTCGACGTGACCAACTATGTGATGTTACAACTCGGTGTCCCTTTGCATGCGTTTGACCGTCAAAAATTCGAAACCGATAAAGTGGTCATTCGTGATGCGAAAGCTGGGGAAGAAGTCACCACGCTCGATGGCATCAAACGCATTTTATCCGCTAAAGATATCGTCATCACCAATGGATTATACCCTGTGGCTCTCGCAGGTGTCATGGGCTTAGAAAATACCATGGTTGACCATGAAACAACCTCAATCATCCTTGAAGCAGCCAGCTTTGATCCGAAACGCATCGGTGAAACATCCAAACGACTCGATTTAAGAAGTGACTCTTCCTTGCGTTTTGAACGTGGTATAGATGAAACACGCGTACGCATGGCCATCAACAAAGCAGCGTCGATGTTGTATGAACTTGCCAACGCTGAAGTCACCAAAGAGATTGCTTACACAGGCATACCTTATCCAAAACCAGTCAAGATTGAACTTTATGTTGAAAAAGTCAATAAGCACCTAGGCATTCAATTGTCTAAAGAACAATTGCGTGACATCTTAAAACGCTTGAATATCATCCCTGTGTCTGAAAATGTGTATTTAATCCCGAGCCATCGAAATGATTTACGTATCGAAGCCGATTTAATCGAAGAAGTGGCTCGCATTTATGGCTTAAATAATATTCCGATGACCTTACCTAAAACCAATCAATTGGGACATTATTCTAAACGTCAAACCCAAGTTTTGAAGATGAGACGCGTGTTAAGACACCTAGGTTTCAATGAAGTTCTAAATTACTCATTGTTGAAAACCAGTGAAGTCAATCTATTTACACTACCAAGTGAAGACATCATTTCGGTGCTTCACCCACTGTCTGAAGATAAAAAATCCTTAAGACATGCCCTCATCAATGGCTTGGTTGAAAATGCGAAATACCATACATCAAGACAAATCAATGATCTACAATTCTTTGAAGTCGGTAAAGTATATTATTCTCATGAAGAACCAATCCATATGGCAGGTTTATTGATGGGGACTTATCAACAAATTGCTTGGAATAAACAAGGCATTGAGTCATCATTTTACGTATTAAAAGGCATTGTAGACGCCATCCTAAGACACTTTGATTTGGTAGCGACCTATGAAAAACAAACCCAAATCGAAGGATTCCACCCAGGGGTATGTGCAAATATCCTCATTCAAAACCAAGTGGTCGGTGTGATTGGGAAATTACACCCGAATTTAGAATTAGATGCATATACATTCGAACTTAGTTTGGAAAAAATCATGACTCTAATTGAACCACAACCAAAGTTTGAAGTGATTTCAAAATACCCAAACATTACTAGAGACTTGGCATTTGTGGTCGATCGTCATATTGAAGTGGGCAAAATCACCAAACTCATCGAACAAACAGCGCGTAAGTTTTTAGTGGACTTAAAACTATTTGATGTGTACCGTGATGAAAAACTAGGGGATTTTAAACAATCCTTAGCCTACAGTCTAACATTCAACAGTAAAGAAAAAACACTCGAAGCCTTAGATGTGGACAAATTGATGAAGTCCATCGTTAACCGCCTACAATTTGAATTTAAAGCAGAACTTAGAAGCTAAGAAGGCTACCTGCCTTCTTTTCTTTTTCAAGCATAAGGTAGGCAAATAAGCCATTTTAGTGTATAATATCTTTGGTGATAGAATGACAAATATTTATGATTTAAGATTAGAAGCATTGGAGTCGTTTATGGAAAGCCACGGACAAAAGAAATTCCGTGCCTCCCAAGTATTCGACTGGATATATAAGAAAAAAGTGGTCACTTTTAAAGAAATGACCAATTTAAGCCAAGAAGTCATCGACTTATTGGAAGCGAATTTTGAGATTAAAACCTTAGAAAAGGTCATCGAATCCAAAAGCGTCGATGGTACTGTGAAGTATTTATATGGTTTACAAGATGGTAACCTCATTGAAACTGTGGTGATGAATCACGATTATGGCTATTCCATATGCGTGACTTCACAAGTCGGTTGTAACATGGGCTGCCGTTTTTGTGCATCGGGTATTCTAAAAAAGAAACGCAATTTGACAGCAGGAGAAATCATGAGTCAAATCATCGAGTCTGAACGTGCCTATGGACAAAGAATCAGTTATGTGGTTGTCATGGGTATTGGTGAACCATTCGATAACTATGAACACTTGATGACATTTTTAACCAACGCCAACTCCCCTAAAGGATTGGAAATCGGGGCGAGACACATCACAGTATCGACCTGTGGCATTGTACCAAAAATCAAAGAGTATGCCGATGAACAACTTCAAATCAACCTCGCGATTTCTTTACACGCACCCAACAATGAAGTTAGAAATCAATTGATGCCAATCAATAAAGCATACCCCATTGAACAAGTGATCGATGCGATACGTTATTACATGACGAAAACCAACCGTCGCATCACGATTGAATATATATTAATAGATGAATTAAACGATAAGAAAGAACACGCATATGAACTATTGAAGCTCTTAAAAGGGCTCAATGTTTATGTCAACTTAATCCCATACAATGAAGTCATTGAAGCCCCATTCAAACGTTCTAAACGTGAAAATCAAGAAGCGTTTTACGACGTCTTGAAAAAAGGTGGCATGAATGCGACATTGAGAAAAGAACAAGGCCACGACATCAATGCGGCTTGTGGTCAATTGAGAAGTCAAAATCTATAACGGAGGTATCTTTTGAGAAAGGGTCAAATCATTAAGCTGATCGGTGGTTTATATGAACTCATCGATTTAGAATCAAAAACCATCATTCAAGCCAAAGCCAGTGGTAAATTGCGTTATCAAAAACTCGATGAATCTTCATCTTTCAATAAATCGAATACTAAAAAGACCAAACTGGAGACGAAGATTGTTCAAGTCAGCCCTAAAGTAGGGGATATTGTTGAATACGATGACACCGATATCAACCACCCCATTCAAAAGATTGAACCACGACAGAATGAACTCAACCGTCCTGATGTCGCGAATGTCGATCAGGTTTTGATTCTAAACGCAGCCATCAAACCCGACTTTAGCTTTAATTTGTTGGACCAGTTTTTGATATTGATTGAAAAGGCCCAAATCCAACCCATCATCATCGTTTCGAAAATCGATTTGGTGGATGAAAAAACATTGAAAGATATTCAAAAAGATTTGTTGTATTATACCCATATTGGTTACGATGTTCACTATGTAAACTCCAAACAAAAGATTGGATTTGACACTTTAGAAGATATTTTCAAAGATAAGATTTCTGTGCTTGCAGGTCAAACCGGGGCAGGGAAATCCACATTTTTAAATGCTTTGATGCCAGATTTAGGCATTAAGACCCAAGAGATATCTAAGGCTTTAGGACGCGGAAAACATACCACAAGACACACTGAATTATACGCCTATGCTGGTGGCATGATTGCTGATACGCCAGGGTTTTCAAAACTTGAATTGGATATGTTTGATGCCAGTGAATTGAAAGACTATTTTGTTGAATTTAGAGCATTGTCTGCCAACTGTAAATTTGGCAACAAATGTAACCACATCCATGAGCCTGGATGTGCCATCAAAAATAGTGAAAATATACTCCCGTCTCGCTATCAAAATTATGTAAAATATTATGAAGAAATAAAAAATAAAAAAGAGGTATACTAAATGTTAATTGCACCTTCTATTTTGACTGCTGACTTCAACCGTTTAGAAGCTGAAATCAAAACCATTCAAACAGCGGATTACTTACACCTAGATGTGATGGACGGACACTTTGTTCCCAACATTTCTTTTGGTCCGCATGTCCTCGGTGGTCTTAAGAAAATCACAAACATCCCCTTAGATACCCATTTAATGATCACGAATCCATTAGACTATATCGATTTATTTGTTGAAATTGGGTCTTCATTCATCACTGTCCATATTGAAGCCAATAAGGTTCAAGAATCGATTAATCGCATCAAAGCCTCGGGCATAAAGGCTGGGATTACCTTAAAACCTAAAACTAAACTAGAAACCCTATACCCTTATTTGGATCAAGTTGACTTGGTTCTCATCATGTCCGTTGAACCTGGGTTTGGGGGACAAAAGTTTATGGAAGATCAATTAGAGAAAGTCAAAGCCCTGGTCAAATTGAGAACTGCGTATAATTATAACTATTTGATAGAGATTGATGGTGGCATCAATGGTGAAACAGCAAAACTTGCAAAAGCAGCTGGTGTCGATATCGCTGTGGTGGGTTCTTATGTGTTCAATTCAAAGAACCGAGACGCTGTCATCGGGTCATTGAGATGAAAATCGCCATAATCAGTCCCACAGTACCATCCAACATACGTGCACTCATTGACCCAACAAATTACTATGTGATTGCTGTAGATGCGGCTGTAGAAGCACTGCTAGAACAAGGCATTGAATACCAACTCGCTGTGGGGGATTTTGACTCATTAAAAAATCCAGATTTACTCCACGGAGAAGTCATTCGATTGAATCCCATTAAAGACGATTCTGACACTGCCAAAGCGCTTGAAAACGCGTTTCAGATGTCAAATGATGTCATCCTCATCGGCGGTACTTCCGGGCCTAGAAAAGACCATTTTATTGCGAACTTAATGTTGTTGGTCAAATACCCATCCTTAATGATCTTAGATGCACACAACCTCATCTATATTAAAGAACAAGGCATCCATTCAATCGAAAAAAAAGGGTATGATTATTTGTCTGTTTTCCCTGTTGAAAACAGCATAATCACACTCACCCAAGTCAAATACCCATTAAATAAATATGCGTTAAAACAATTTGATCCACTCGGACTATCCAATGAAATCGATGGGGTTGCAACCCTGATCGTTCATGAAGGTAAAGTCATTGTATTCCAATCCACGGAAAAATAAAAAAAAAGGCGTTCGGCCTTATTTTTTTTAAGCTCTTGTAAGTGTACCTTTTTTAAGTGCACGCGCAGAAACTTTAACCTTCTTAACATTACCATCTTCATCTATGATTCTGACAGTTTGTAGATTAACTTTCCATGTGCGTCTTGTCGCATTTAAGGCGTGGCTTCTTGTATTACCAAAAGTCGTACCCTTACCTGTTACATAACATTTTGCCATAGTTTCACTCCTTTACTTCGCGCATTAAAACTATACCATACTCAAAAATAAAAAGCAACTGGTTTCAGCCTATTTCGTGCGTAATTATGACTACTTATATTATTATATAGGATTATTTTCTTTTGTCTAGTGAAAAGTAATAATTTCGTACAATACAAAGGGGGTTTATTTTTAATTCAGTTGTGATATAATAGCGTTGTATCTTGTATACTTGCATCTTCAAAGTAAACATGCTATACTAAAAAAGCCTAAAAAACACATTAATTTGACTCTATCTCTATGAGACCTTAATATATCGAAAATTAAATACCAAGTCAGTTTAATTATCAGGAGGATTAAAATGGCAAACACAATCAGTGGATCACTGTTTAAAAAAATGGTGACCAACGGGGCGATTAACCTAAAGAACAACCACCAAGAAATTAACCACTTAAACGTATTTCCGGTACCGGATGGCGATACAGGCACGAACATGCAAATGACAATGATGGCTGGCATTAAAGAAGTATCCAGCTTAGATTCTAAATCCATCGTAGACGTGTCCAAAATTTTATCCCGTGGGTTATTGATGGGCGCAAGAGGCAACTCAGGCGTTATCTTATCCCAATTTTTCCGCGGCGTATACTCAGAAATTGCGAAAATCAAGAATGGTTCAGCAACCGTAGATGAATTCATTGCAGCATTGGTTGGCGGCTATCAAATGGCTTACCGCGCAGTAATGACACCAGTAGAAGGTACCATCTTAACGGTCGTTAGAGAAGCGGCTGAACACGTGTTAAGAGAAAGAAAGTCATTGAAGTCTGTTGAAGACGTCTTAAATTGCTATTTAAAACAAGCCAGAGTGTCTCTAGACAGAACACCTGAACTTTTACCTGTATTGAAACAAGCGGGGGTTGTAGACTCTGGTGGTGCAGGTTTTATTAAGATTATTGAAGGTATGTTGTTGGCAACACAAGGTCAAACACTGACTTTACAACAAGAAACCCAAGCTGAATTTAAACATGAAGAAGGATTCAAAGGCCAAAACATTGAAGACTTCAACATTGAATTCGGTTATTGCACAGAATTCATCGTAAAATTACACAACCAAAACGACTTTGATCAAGAAGTCTTAAGAAACACCTTATTACAAATGGGTGATTCCTTAGTCTTAGTTCAAGATGAAGAATTGGTAAAAGTACACGTTCATACCAATCAACCAGGTGTAGCCATCACTTTAGGTCAAAAATATGGTGACCTACAAACCATGAAAGTCGAAAATATGAGACTTCAACATGGGGCTGTGGTTGAAAGTATCCATGAACATGACCATAAGCACGACCATAAAGAAGAAACAAACTTCCAAGCAGTCAAAGAAACCAGATCCAAATATGGTATCATCTCTGTATGCTTTGGCGATGGCATCAAACAAGCCTTTAAAGAACTCGGTGTTGATTACATCATCGACGGTGGACAAACCATGAATCCACCAACCGAAGAGTTCATCAAAGCAGTTAAAGCAGTCAATGCTGAAAATGTCATCATTTTACCTAACAACTCAAACGTTATCTTATCCGCTGAACAAACCTTAGCACTATGTGAAGACCAAAATATTCGCGTCCTAAAGACAAAGAGCATCGGTCAAGGTTATGCGTCATTGATGGTATTCGATAACACCCAAGAAATGGACGATAACGTCGAAGCGATGTCAGAAATCATTGCTAACATGACCACTGGCGAACTCACTTACTCAGTCAGAGACACCGAAATGAACGGTGTTAAGATTGCGAAAGGTGATTTCATCGGAATCACTAAAGGCAAGATTGTGGTATCTTTACCAGATCGTGTAGAAGCGATTCATGGATTACTCGACCAAATCATTAAAGAAACCTCAGAAATTGTAACTTTATTCTATGGTAAAGATGTATCTGAAGATGAAATCAAAGAAGTCAAGAAGTATATTCAATCCTTGAATGAAGACCTTGAAATCGAAGTCATCAACGGAAAACAAGATATCTACGCTTACATTGTTGCAGTTGAATAACGAGTCAAGATGGGTATAATTTAATTTATACCCTTTAATTTGCGGATATGGCGGAACGGTAGACGCGCATGTTTGAGGGGCATGTGGCTTAAAGGCTGTGTGAGTTCAAATCTCATTGTCCGCACCATTAACTAATTAACGGCTAAATATAGCCGTTTTTTTGTTTTTTTACATTATGAAAGACATAATATATGAGTGTACTACATTTATAATATGCATATAAAAATATCGAATAATCGAGAGATAAATACCCGTTTTTCGATTTACATTCACGAATTGCAGGCTTTACGTTATAATAGAGTTGTTACAATGAGGTGTTATTTATGACTTATGCCATTGATCAAATATTCAAAGCTTTAGGCGATCCTATTCGAATTCAAATTGTAGATACATTGGCACATGGTTCGGTTTGTGCGTGTAAATTGCTAGAACAATTTCAAATTACTCAACCTACCCTTTCTTTTCACATGAAGATTTTAGTCAGTAGTGGATTGGTTGATTCTACAAAACAAGGTAAATGGGTTTTTTATGAATTGAATCATGACGTGTTGAAAACGATTCGACACTTTGCATTTCAATTAGAGTCTACCAAACAAAATCACATCACCAATTGTTCATGTAAGTAAATTGGATTTTTTGATTTTGTTAAGTTGAAAATATGTTATCTCCTGTGTTCTCATGATATAATAATTTCAATTAGGGAGGTGTTTCTATGAAACCACTCATTGTTGGTGACACTGTCCAAATTCACAGTTATAAGCATAATAAAGCTTTACACCGAATTTGGCGCAGCGCTACCGTGATCAATCAAACGGAGGATTGTCTTGTTTTAGGTAACTATAAAACCAGAGTCATCGAAGCCGATGGCAGAAATTGGATGACGAAAGAACCTGCGATTTGTTATTTTTTTAAGAAACAATGGTTCAATGTCATTGGTATGATTAAACCGGATGGTATCTATTATTACTGTAATTTATCCAGTCCTTATTTATTTGATGGCGAAGCGGTCAAATATATCGACTACGACCTAGACATTCGTGTCTCTCGCGATGGCACATTTAAAATTTTGGATGAAGATGAATATCAAAAACACCAACTCAAATATCGTTACCCCATTGAAATTAAAACCATTTTAGAAAAAGAAATGAACACATTGATTCACATGATACAACATCGGATTAAACCTTTTGATGATGCTTTCATTGAATCCTCATTTGAAACCTTTAAACAACTCAGACAAACCAGCAAATGACGCTGGTTTTTCTTTTTATCGCGTATTGTAGCGCATTATATATTTATATAGGCTATAATTAGAATAGGAGTTGATGTTATGAAACCCTGGATTTTCCAAGCCCTTAAAATGGTTATTGGCGCATTGATCGCGACTTTATTATCGGATTGGCTTACACTTGAATACAGCGTGACTGCGGGCATCATTGTTATTTTGTCCATTCAACCTACCAAACAACAATCCATTCGTGTGGGGGTCAAACGAATCATCGCTTCAGTGATTGGATTAATGATTACCGTGGGATTGATGCTTATACTTGGTTATACATTACCCGTATTCATCTTGTCTCTTTTACTCTTCATCCCACTGGCCTTCATATTTAAAATCGAGGAAGGTATTGTTGTTTCATCCGTTTTGATGTCTCATATACTCGCACAAGGCGATTGGAAATATGGAATCAATGCACTTGCCATCCTTTTAATTGGTGTTGTGATTGCGGTCATTCTCAACCTATTTATGCCGAATAAATCTAAAGCCATTGAAAAAGAAATTGTACTCATCGATGAAGCGCTGAGAGAACTGGTTAAATCTGTGGCAGAATGTGAATGTGCCAACTATGGTCCAATCATGGGCATGATAGAAAATGCCATTCATACCATACGGGTCGAATCGTTGAATCGGTTGATGCCTAAAAGAGATTTAAATATATCTTATGTTACCATGCGAAAAGAACAGGTCAGCTACATTCAAAAAATCGAAATGGACTTAAAACGTGTGGTCGTGACTGAATATAAACAGGACATCGTGAAATTTCTACAAGACATCGTGCCACGCATAGGTAAAGCCAACATGGCTTCCTTACTGCTTGTACAATTAGACCAAATGCGTGCGTCCTATAAAGAGAAACCTTTACCAAAGAATCGCCAAGAGTTTGAGGAAAGGGCGATTTTATTCCATATCTTATTCGACCTAGAAGCGTTCTTGATGGCTAAGGTCAGATACCATGAAATTGAACAGATCAGTTAACGCTTTACAAATATAAAAAAAACACATAAAATGAGTTTATCGAGGTAAATCAAATGAAAACTTTAAAAAATTTAAATGCAATGTTGAATGATGGTTCGAAAATCGTCATTGTCGCAGTTTTAGCCTTGGCAGGTTTAATTACCTCATTCAGTGGACAAAATCGCTTATTTGACTATTTTGCGCAGTTTCTACCGTTGTTATTGTTTGGCTTGGTAGCCATCTATGCTCAATTCAAAGGATATTCACTATTGTCTTTCACGATATTACTGATGATTTTTTATCCAAGCAGCATTTCTAATTTTACAGATGCAGTATTGCAACTGATCGGTGGTCGTTTTACATTTACTTTCCAAATATTCATCCATTTCTGGATTGGGATATTTTTATTAGCCATGATTTTATCGATTTTATTGTCAGGTATGACACTTAAGCCAAAACTAAGAAATGTGGATTTATTCTTCTTATCTGTTGGCTTCATACACATCTTTATATTCAACAACATGATTGCTTCCATCAACAGCTTATTGCTGATCATCATTGCGCTATTGGTAGGGTCTAGAAAACTAGCAGCGTTATTATTTGTTATCAAGTATCTGATGGTACCACTGAATTACATCGATAACCTCCTAAGATATGACACCTTATCACTGGCTTTACACGTGCGTTCAATTACAGGGGTTGTAGTATTAATTGTGCTACTTGCATATTTCGCGAAGATTTACCCAGATTCGGCGATAGAATAATCTAATTAAGAAAATGAAAAACTGCGTTCTTCGCAGTTTTTTTTTCTGACGGTTGGTGAATAGTGTGTATGACACCACCACTTAACAGCCTAGTTAAAACATGAAACCACATTTTTATTTTTGAACGATTTTGATATACCGAAATATGCTATAATGACATTGCCAAACAATTCTAATAAGGAACTACAAAAGCGAGTATTTTATCCTTGAATTGTTTGGCGACGTTCCTTGGGATAAAATACTCGCTTTTGTAGTATAGGAACGTCATTATGCCAAAGACTATTTTTTGTATTTGTGGTACGAAAGCTGTTAAAAATGGTAGGACTGCTTCAAATGTTCAAAGGTATCGATGTCTATCGTGCGGAAAATCATTCTTAGCAGATAAGAAGTCAACAGGCTTTTTGAAACATTCGGGAAAGATTATCAAACAGTTTATTGGATTCATGATTGATGATGTATCCCTCGAAGTAGCTGCACGTAATTTATCGATTGATATTAAGACTGCTCATTACTATCGTCATCTTGTATTCAACACATTACGAGACTATCAGAGTACTATAAAACTTAATGGTACACTCTTGATTGATGAAACATTTATTCCGATTAGAGAAAAACCTTATAAACTTCTTAGATCAGATGGTAAAGACATTAGAGGCCTGTCATTCAACCAATTGTGTATCATTACTATGATTGATTTGAACAGTATAGGCACTGCTAAAGTGTCTTCAAGAGCTAGTGCTCAACCTGAAGATTTCATTCGATTATTTAATATGAATATTGATAATATCCATTTAATCATTCACGATGGGAATCCTAAACAGGTTCAATTCATGAAACAGTTCAATTGCCCAAGAATAAATCCTAGAAAGACAGACTTAACTGAATATTCGACCGATTTGGTTGATTCATTTCACAGTAGTTTGAAAAGATACTTATTCAAACATGCAGGATTCAAACTTAAGAATACCCAACACTATTTAAATTTCTTTGTTTATCGGTATAATCATCTTTCCAAAGATAAGAACTCAGATAAGAAAACAATCATATCTATTAAAGAAAAAATGATAATTGATCTATACAAAAAGGTCATTAAAGCAGATAAGCGAATAAAGTATACAGAATACTTGAAAGATTTAGGAATAACTGACATATTGGAGAATATAAGGTAGTCTATACACACTATTCACCAACCGTCAGTTTTTTTTTACAAAAAAAAAGAACTTTATCAAAAGTTCTTTGGTTATCTAGTTGGAGCGGGCGAGGGGAATCGAACCCCCATATCATGCTTGGCAAGCACGTATATTAACCATTATATTACGCCCACAGCATTATTATGATAACAAGATTGGTAGTACTTGTCAACTACTTTTTTTGGAATTTATGATGGTCGGGAAGACAGGATTTGAACCTGCGACCTCCTGGTCCCAAGCCAGGCGCTCTACCAAGCTAAGCTACTTCCCGATTTTTAGTAAGTGGCGCGTCGTAAAGGATTTGAACCCTCAACCCTCTGATCCGAAGTCAGATGCTCTATCCAGTTGAGCTAACGACGCAGAGCCTTGGTAGTTGGATAGTGGCGGTCCGGACGGGAATTGAACCCGCGATCTCCAGTGTGACAGACTGGCATGTTAACCACTACACCACCGGACCGGCAAGAAGAATTATATCACATCAATTCTTCGTTATCAAGATGAATCATTTCCTTTTTTTCAAATCTTTGAATTGGTCTTAGACCGTCATTTTCTGCTGCTTGATATTCTGGCAGGTGGGATACAATTAAATCCATGAGTCCTAGTCTAAATGGACGTGTTTCTGATAAATAATCGCTCGCATCAATCCGTCCGATCAAATGATTGGTTTGTTTCATATAATAAGTTTTCACAGGTTGTTTTGATTTGATGTGTTCCAGCTCTTCTGAAAAAATTTGAAGCAATTGATCCATCAAATCATCTTCTTGAGCCCGAAATAAGTATAGAATGGCCTGTTGTAAGACCAATATTTGTTGGTGCTGACGTGCGATGCGTCTAGCGATGATGGGCGATTTAGCCAAAACCTTGGTCTTCTCCAATAAAAATGTATCGATGTCGGTATCTTCGTGAATGCCTTTTTCCAACAAAGTCGAATAGAAATTAAGTAAGTGTATACTGAAATCTGAAGGGCGTTGTTCCGCTAAACGGTCTCTCATTTCATGATACAGATAAGGTGTCATATCATCCACAAACTGTGAAATTACCGATAAACCAAATACGGCATCCGAGTTGATTCGCTTGTGAGCAACAAAATCACCAAAGATACCTTGTGCAGATAACATCGATGTATAGGTGAAAAATGCACTAAATAACACAACATAAAAGGTGAATACCGTGAATAATGGTGAGTGATAAAAGAATACTAAATCAAGCAATAACATGATAGAAGCAGAAACAATGGTAAACGTCGGTGCAGCCATCAAACTAAATGAGGTTGCTTTTTGATAGTATCGGATGTCTTTTTCATCATGGATTTTATAAAAATCAGGCATTACCATACCCCCACCCAAAATAATCAGTTTAGGATCGATGGTTAAATGCCATCGGGTATCTTTATGGAACAAGAAGATTAAAATCAATATCATCTTTGGACGAATACCTTCAATTAAAAATGCGATGGCATGGGTAAGTTCATGTGCCATCACGACTAAGAAATAAGCAGCGAAGAATATGGGTAGATGATAATAAAATGGCATAGAGAAAAAACTACCAAACAGGGACGACATATAATCATAAAAAAATGTCACTAAAACAAAAATTATGACAAAAATAGACAAATAAACGATGTAGGGTAAGAACTTTTTCTTCATGATTTCACCTTAGCCTATTATACCATCAAAAAACGATATTGAAAAAGTGAAAAAATGTGTTAATATCAATACTAAGGGGAAAAGATATGAAAACAAACGTAATATTGCGAAAGGTGCATTTAAACCTTTCTGTTTTGGCTGTAACGCTATCGGTTACACTGCTATTGAGTACAGTGCTTTGTACCAAGTTTTTAAACCAATCGATGGGAACACTATTCAATGGTTTTGTAGCAATCATCATGGGGGTGATGGTTGTTGCTCTATTGGTGGGTTTTATTAGTTATGTAAGACATAGAAAAATCGATACGATGGGTAAATGGACCTTGTCATTGCTTACCTTTGGGATTGGCGTTTTGGCCTTTTTATTCGTATTTGAATTTTTTTTGAAGCCTTAGGGCTTTTTTTAATGTTTTTTTAGTCGATATGTTAAAATAAAAATGAAAGGTTGTGATCTGATTGAAGAGTTTAAATCAAGAAAAAACACCATTTTTTACCAAACTCAAAGAGTATGGTGAATCAGACGTCGTCCCATTCGACGTACCTGGTCATAAGCTAGGTAGACTACCCAACGATTTATCGGCATTTGCAGGCAAAGGCATATACCAACTGGATGCGAATGCACCGCGAGGGCTCGATACTTTAAGTAAACCGACCGGCGTTATCAAAGAAGCACAAGCCTTGGCTGCTGAAGCTTTTGGTGCGGATAAAGCCTATTTTCTAACCTCTGGTACCACCGGTGGCATCATCGCGATGATCATGGCGACTGTATCTGCCAAAGAAAAAATTATTCTACCAAGAAATGTCCATAAGAGTGTCATCAATGCACTGATTTTCAGTGGTGCAATCCCTGTCTTTGTCAAACCTGATATCGACAATAATTTAGGGATTGCCAATGGTGTCAGTCTCTCTAATATGAAAAAAGCCATCGATGACAATCCGGATGCAAAAGCGGTGTTTGTCATCAATCCGACGTATTTTGGGGTGGTTTCCGATTTAAAAAACATCGTTGATTATGCCCATAGTAAAGACATGATCGTGATGTGTGACGAAGCCCATGGGGCGCAGTTCTATTTTTCGAATCTATTACCGCAAAGTGCCATGGCCGCTGGTGCAGATGTGGCAGCAACCTCCATGCATAAAACAGGGGTATCCCTCACCCAAAGTTCCATTTTATTGACTAAAGGCGACCGTATCGACAATGCTAAGATCCAGTCTACCTTAAACATGATTCATTCCACATCACCATCTGCTATCTTATTATCTAGTTTAGATGTGGCTCGAAAACAGATGTATTTTGAAGGTGAAAAAGGAATTAAAAAAGCATTGGACTTAAGAAAAAAAATGATTCCTAAGTTCAATGACATTCCAGGCGTGGAAATCATTGGAGAGGAATATGCTTTAAAGCGTGGTTTTGACTTTGGATTTGATTCGACCAAATTGGTCATCAAAGTCGCTGATATTGGTTTGTCTGGCTTTGATGTTTACCGTACACTCAAAGACCGATTCGATATCCAACTTGAACTCGCAGAGACTTACCTAGTGCTTGCGATCATCACCATGGCCACCACCAAACGTGACTTAGATCGCTTATATCAAGCATTAAAGACGATTTCAGATGAAAATTATGAACAAAATCAATCCTTACCGAAGATTAAATTTCATTATAATTTCCCTGAAACGTATGTTAGACCAAGAGAAGCCTACCACGCGCCACACAAGGTTGTGCCGTTGGCAGATTCCGAAAACGAAATTTCCGCTGAATCCATCATGATTTATCCACCAGGCATCCCACTGCTCATCCCGGGGGAAGTCATCAACACCCAATTCTTAGAAGACTTGGACTTTTATCAACAAAGTGGATCGGTGATATTCAGCGAGTTAAATAATGGTTATGTAAAAGTAATCGATAAAGACAATTGGCAAAAATGGGAGGACTCAGATGAGCTTTAAAAAAGTAGATTTGTCATTTCAAAGTTGTAAATCCGAATACGATGACGCCAGCGTGGTCATCTATTCATGTCCAATGGACGCAACCACATCGTATCGACCAGGCACCCGTTTCGCAGGCAATGCGATCCGTGTGGATTCCTTTGGGATTGAGTGGTATTCACCGTATCGTGATATGAGTCTAAAAGACTATCCGACCTGTGATATTGGTGACCTTGACTTACCTATTGGGGCAGTAGAAGATGCACTTCAAGTGATCTATGAAACCACCAAGCAAATTCTAAAAGACAACAAAAAACCAATGATGATTGGTGGCGAACACTTAGTTACCCTACCTGTGGTTCAAGCGGTAGCTGAAAAGTATCCAGATTTACACATGATTCATTTGGATGCGCATACCGACTTAAGAGATGAATTCTTTGGTAGAAAATTATCGCATGCAACGGTATTGAGACGTTGTTTTGATGTACTTGGTCCTGGTAGAATTTACCAATTTGGGATTCGTTCAGGGGACAAACACGAATTTGAATGGGCTGCAGCTGGCAACACATTCTTAAGAAAGTTTGACTTTGAAGGTTTGGCTGAAGCGATTGAAAAAATCAAAGACAAACCGGTATACATCACCATCGACTTAGATGTACTAGACCCAGGTGTATTCCCTGGTACAGGTACCGCTGAACCAGGTGGGATGCAATACAAGGATCTCTTAAAAGCCTTCGATTTATTTGAAAACTTGAATAACATCGTTGGTGCAGACTTCGTTGAACTCAACCCATATTTAGACCCATCGGGGGCTTCAAATGCAGTTGCTGTGAAGACTTTAAGAGAAATGGTACTCATTTTACACCGATAAAAAAAGAAAAGACAGACTGAAAATGCGAATTTTGTTAAAAATCGATGACTTTTTTTGACAAAATGGACATTTTTATAAATCTGTCTTTTTTTTCAACCCTGAACAAAGCATTGAATATCAAAGTATTTTATAATGAATATGAAAGGTGGTATGATCTATGGATCCTCTACAAAAAAACAAGAAAATACAAAACATTTATTTTTATGTCTCTCTGGGTATGTTTTTACTGAGCGTCTTATTATTTATGGCGGGGTACATCCTAACTCAAAATGTGATTGCCGCTCCAGATGCGTTGATAAGTTTCGCCGTCATTTATTTTAATTACCACTATATTCATTTCATTGCTGGTTTCGGTTTACTGATCTATTTCCACATAGAAAAGAAGAAACACCAGTTTGAAATGAAAATCGTGAAGACACTGTTAGGTATTTTTACAACACCGTTCAGTTATTTCATACTATTGATTGGCATCCTCTTACTTGGCTTATCCAGTTGTGCTGGATCTTGACATAGCTCTCTCTAAAAAGCCCATGCAAACGCATGGGTTTTTGTTAGGTTAGATCCACAGTGCCAGACACAATTTTATAACTATATTGATGTACCGATAACATATCAAAGAAATCGATACCAAATTTTTGTGAATAGTTGTTTTTTGGTAACAAATTGGTCATGGTTTTGGTATTGGTAAAAACAATCCCACCTTCTTTATTTAAAAAAGTCACTTGAAGTGTGATGGTTTTGATTTTTACGTTCGCGGTAAAATTTAGAGTAACTGCGGATGCCCCTTGGGTTGCATCCAGCCAAGTGATATCACCACTCTTGATGGCACGTTCTAAAGGTATGGATGCGACAGCGTCATCGATGTTGAAATCACACCCACTCAAACACAAGATAAATAATAATAGAAACAATGTACTTATTTTTTTCATAGTTATTTCCTCCGGTCAATAAATACCAAAGAACAATGTAAAAAAAGAAAAATCCAATGTTTAATAGTTTCTTATACACTTAAATGATATAATTTATATGAATTATAAGATTAGAACAATCTATAGAAAAAATCATTTAATCAAAGTTTAACAATGATAGAATATATTGGAATTGAAAATAGTGTCAATCATTGGGGGGGTTATTGTGAGTTTTGAATACACTGAGTATTACAGCAAACTTGTGGGGGTATCACTTTTAGCTATTATGATTGCCACAATGATTCTTATTTTTTCTATTTTTATTTTTGTATTTTATGATAGAATTAGAAAAATCACAAAGATTAACATTAACAGAAACAAGATATTCTATTTTCTACCAGGACTTCTTTTATTATATGCGTTGGGATTCAGCTCCATTAACTATAGATTTTTATTTGACAACAATAATAACGTGTATCAAACAGAAGGAATAATTACTGAAATCATAAATACTGAAAACAACCCCAAGTTCATCTTTGAAGGTAAACAATCTACTCCAAAGTATATAATTATTAATGATGAAAAATACTATGTAATGCATATTGGAGAGTTGAAAGTTGGTGACGAAGTACAAGTAGAGTATTTGCAGAAATCCAAAGTTATCCTAGAAATTCATCTAGTAGAAGTTGAATTCGAATAAAATAATACCTATTATAATAAAAAAAAACAGAGTTCTCATTTCAGTAAACTCTGTTTCATCATTCGTTAGGGGTTGGAAGTGATAACTTTTTTCAACACTAACTGTGCATGCGACTATGAAGCTTTTTGTACAATTTTCGTGTAATATTCTTATAATAAAAAAAACGGCTACAATAAGCCGTTAAATGTCTAATGGTGCCCTCAGCGAGAATCGAACTTGCAATACAGCCTTACCATGGCTGCGTTATACCATTTAACTATGAGGGCGTTTCATAGCAGCAAAATTATTATACAAAATTAAAAATAAAAAAACAACACTAATGTGATAAGATAATTACAGGAAGTGTTTTTGATGAAAAAAATCTTAGAATTATTAAAGCCGTTTTGGCGCACACTGACGGTCTCATTAACCTTAAAAATGCTGGGGTCAATCACCGACCTTTTTTTACCATTTTTAATTGCTTATATGATTGATGACGTCATTCCGACCACAAACGCAGACAATTTATGGCCAATTTATTGGATTGGTATTTACATGTTTTTAATAGCTTTGGCAGGCTGGTTGATGAATATTTTCGCCAACCGTACCGCTGAACGTATCGCAGCCGAAGCGATCCGTGGCTTGAGACATCAAGTCTTTGAAAAGATTGAAGGATTGTCTTCAGCCCAAATCGACCAATTCACACGGCCATCACTGATTTCACGTATGACCACAGATACCTATAATTTGTATAACTCCACGGCAGGGATTCAACGTTTGGGGGTCAGAGCCCCTGTGTTGTTGATTGGCGGTATTTTTATGTCATTCTTGGTTGACCCTATATTGACTTTGGTCATGATCGCGACACTACCATTCATTGGGTTGGTTGTGTATGTGGTTTCTAAAAAAGGGATTCCCCTTTATAAGGAAATTCAAATTCGAGTGGACCGTTTGATCCGTACTGTGCGTGAATTCATCACGGGTGCGCGCGTCATTAAATCGCTATCGATGAGTGAACATGAACAACAACGTTTTGACCGTGACAACCAACGTACAGTAGAAGGTGAGTTGAAAGCCCACATCACCATGGCGAAAATCAACCCACTGATGAATGCCATTGTCAACATAGGATTGGTGCTTGTGTTGGTATTTGGGGCCTTTAGATTGGATCAAGGCTATGTTCAAAAAGGTGATATCACCGCATTTGTGACCTATTTTACCATCATTTTGAATGCGATGATGTCCATCACTCGAGTATTTGTCATGTTATCCCGCGCACAGGCCTCTGGGGCGAGAATTGATGAGGTGTTGAATGCACCGAATGAAATTAAAGATGGCGATGACATCATTGAAGTCAATCCCAAATTACCCCACATCGCATTCAACCATGTTTCTTTCTCTTATAATAAGCAAAAATACAACATCGAAGATATTTCATTTGAACTTTATGAAGGTCAGACATTAGGCATCATTGGTTCTACAGGGTCAGGCAAAACGACATTGGTCAACTTGTTGATGCGTTTTTATGATGCTACTGAAGGGGATATCCTCTACTATGGAAAGCCAATTCAACAACTGAAAGTCAAAGATTTACGTAGTCGTATTGGATTGGTTTTACAACAGGATTTGATTTTCTCAGAATCGATTTATCAAAATATTCAATTCAATCGAAACAAGATTGGTCATTACGACATCGATATGGCGACCCGTATCGCTCAAGCCGAATTCATCTACGAAAGAGAAGATGCGTTTGAAGCGATGATGGCGACCCGAGGGATGAACTTATCGGGAGGGCAAAAGCAACGCATATTGATCGCTAGAGCCATAGCTGGTAAACCAGATGTCCTGATTTTAGACGACGCATCGTCTGCCCTAGATTACCAAACCGACATGAAAATGCGTAAAAAACTCAATGAAACTTTGGCACATACAACCAAAATCATCATTGCTCAACGCATTTCTAGCTTGAAAGAAGCGGATTTGATCTTAGTCATGGATGAAGGCAAAATCATAGCGAAGGGTACCCATGAAGAACTATTAAAGACATCAGATACCTATCAACTCTTGGCCAAACACCAAATGGGAGGTGCACGCGTATGATGTATGCAGGCAAACAATCCCGAAGAAGTAACGATGGTAGCCAAAAGGCCAAAAATCGTAAGTATGTCATCAAACGCTTATGGGATTACCTCACCTATTATAAATGGCGTTTAGCCTTAGCCATTTTCTTAACCATCGTATCCAACTTGTTATCGTTGGTTGGACCATATCTCACCGGTAGAACCATTTCCGCCATGGAAAATGGTGTTCAATTTGATCAAGTATTTTTATTTGCAGGGTTGATGATTGTCTTTTACGCACTGAGTTCAATTTTGAACTATGCGCTCTCCATAGCGATGGTTAGAATCAGTCAAAGTGTCGTTTATAAAATGCGTAAGGATGTATTTGATAAACTCACCAAAGTCCCAGTTTCCTTCTTTGACCAAAACCAAACAGGGGATATCATATCTAAGATTTCTTATGATATCGATACCATCAATACCTCGCTTGCGACCGATGTGGTCTCCATCTTTACCTCGTTAATCACCGTTGTGATTTCACTTGTGATGATGCTGATCATGTCACCCATATTATCGTTGGTATTCTTAGTGACCATCCCATTATCATTCATATTTACAAGGGCATTATCCAAAATCGTTAAAAAGAAATTTAGATTGAGAAACGCCAAATTAGGTGAGCTCAATGGGTTCTCTGAAGAGATGATTACCGGACAAAAAACGGTACAATCTTATGTATCAGAAGCCGCCGTACTGAGCCGTTTTGATATCATCAATGATGAAGCATCGGATGCCTCATATCAAGCCGGCTATTATTCTACCATTGTCGGGCCAACGGTCAACTTTATATCGAACCTTTCAGTCACATTGGTCGGTGTATTTGGGGGATTACTGTATTTCAGAGGTCAAATCGATTTAGGCAAATTGACCAGCTTTACCCTCTATTCTAGACGCTTTTCTGGTCCAATCAACCAAATGAGCAACATCTTAGCTGACATTCAAAGCGCGCTCGCTGCCGCTGAACGGGTTTTTGGATTGATAGATCTAAAAGAAGAAGTATTGGATAAAACAGAAGCCATCAAATATGAAGATGTGTCTGGTGATATTCGTTTTGAATCCGTCCATTTCTCGTATGATAAGAAAACCCCAATCATTCAAAACTTAAGTTTTAATGCCAAACCTGGACAAGTGGTTGCGATTGTAGGTCCAACAGGGGCTGGTAAAACGACATTGATCAATCTTTTAATGCGTTTCTATGATGTCGACTCGGGTGAGATCATCGCCGATGGTAAAAACATCCAAGATTATACCAGAGACTCACTTCGGAGGGCATTCTCGATGGTTTTACAAGACACGTGGCTATTCACTGGTTCCATGGCGGATAACATTGCTTATGGCAATGGCGATGTCACCCGTGAACAAATCATCGAAGCCGCAAAAAAAGCCAAAATCCATCATTTCATCGAAGCATTACCACAAGGGTATGATACGGAGTTAACCGATGAAGGATTGAACATTTCTAAAGGCCAAAAGCAATTGCTGGTCATCGCAAGAGCCATGTTATCCAACACCAAGATGCTGATTCTCGATGAAGCGACATCCAACGTCGATACCCAAACAGAAATCCACATTCAACAAGCCATGTTGAAGCTGATGGAAAACAAAACCACATTTGTCATCGCACATCGATTATCCACCATCCAAAATGCCGATTTGATTTTAGTCATCAAAGATGGTAACATTGTTGAACAAGGCAAGCACGATGAATTGATCGAAAAACAAGGTTTTTACAACAAACTATATCAAGCCCAATTTGAATAAAGTTACCATGTGTAACTTTTTTCTTTTTCTAATGTATAATGGAATTATGAAGGTGGGATACCATGCAAGCATTCAAACAAGGCGTTTTCTATCAAATTTATCCGAGAAGTTTTAAAGATTCCAATGGGGATGGCATTGGTGATATCCGTGGGATCATTCAAAAACTCGACTATTTGGTTAGTTTAGGTATAAAGTATGTTTGGCTTTCACCTGTCTACGCTTCCCCAAATGTCGATTTCGGCTATGACATCAGTGATTATTTATCCATCAACCCAGAATATGGCACCATGGCTGACATGGACCAGCTGATCAAAGAAGGTAAAAAACGGGGTATTCATTTTGTCATGGATTTGGTGATGAACCATACATCCAGTGATCACGCTTGGTTTAAAGCATCTTTAGACCCCAACAGCCCATACCGTGATTATTATTACCACCGACCAGGCAAAGGTAAAAAACTGCCAAATAACTGGACCAGTTTTTTTGGTGAAAAAGCTTGGTCTAAAAATGAAGACGGCACATATTACTTACACTTGTTCGCTCAAAATCAACCCGATTTAAACTGGGACCACCCAAATATGTATAACGAATTCAAACATATCATCGAATTTTGGCTTAAAAAAGGCATCGCAGGTTTTCGATGTGATGTCGTCAATGTGATGTATAAAACCAGTTTAGACAATGGGAAACCACGTCTGTTCTTAAAAGGATTGGAAAAATACCACTCCACCCAAAAAAATCATGAAATTCTAAGACGGATCAGAAAAGAATTGATCGAACCTTACGGTGCATTCTTAGTCGGTGAAACGGTGATGGTCAATACCCAACAAGCCAACGATTTATTGGGTAATGAATCCGAAAAAGAACTCGATATGGTGTTTGGTTTTGAACACATGGATGCAGATCAATTTTTAGTCAAATGGTTCAAACGTAAATTCAACCCAGACAAATTCAATCGGATTCTCATCCAGTGGCAAAAGGATTTGCCATGGAATGCAAACTACTTTGAAAATCATGACCAGCCACGAAGTGTGTCGCGTTATGGGTCAGCCCATTATCACAAAGAAAGTGCAAAGATGCTTTCAACGGTTCTGTTAACACTCAAAGGCTCACCATTTATTTATCAAGGTCAAGAAATTGGTATGACCAATGTGGATTACAAATCTTTAGATGAATATATGGATGTCGAAACCAAAAATATTTGGGCATTGGCTAAAAAACTATGGATTCCTAAGTTTTATCGTTGGCATATGATCAAAACCGTGTCTAGAGACAACGCAAGAAGCCCGATGCAATGGGATTCGATGGGTGGTTTTTCAACAGGCAAGCCTTGGTTACGTATCAACCACAACCAAAAGAAAATCAATGTTGCTATACAAGAAAACGATGGGGATTCTATCCTCAGTTACTACAAACGATTGATCAAAATTAGACAACAACACCCCGCTTTAATTGAAGGGGACTTTGTCCCACTGATTGCGAAAAAAGGTGTGTTTGCTTATCACAGAGTATTGAATAATCAAAAGATATTGGTGGTATCAAACATGTCTACAAAATACCGAAAAATCAAACTCAACATGGATGGAGAAATCCTTTTACAAAACTATCCACCCATGGAAATGAAACGTTTGAGACCTTACGAAGCTAGGGTCATTGAGGTCACTCATGACCAAGTCTAATCGTTTTACCTTTGGCGTCGGTACCATTGGTAGAGACATGAGCTATACCTTGATATCGATGTATTTGATGTTTTATTTAACCGATATCTTAGATTTGAATGCACAAATGATATTGATCATGACCGTCATCATCGTATCGATTCGTGTGTTTGATGCGTTCAATGACCCTTTCATGGGTGTCATTATTGACAATACCCGATCAAAATATGGCAAATTTAAACCTTGGATTTTGATTGGTTTATTGGGTTCAGCACTAACCTCAGTTTTGATGTTTTCGGATTTTGGATTAACAGACCTGGCTTTTATCATCGTATTTACAGGATCATATTTATTATGGGAACTCTTTTTCACCATGAATGATATTGCTTACTGGTCGATGTTACCTGCACTCACTCAAGACCAAAAAGAACGAGAAGAAATTGGGTCATGGGCACGTGTGTTCGCGAATTTAGGTGTATTCATTGTGGTTGGTGGATTGATTCCGATCACAACTTACTTTAGAAACGATTTAAACATGAGTGAACAAACGGCGTTCTTTTCATTTGTTTTAATCAGTGCCATACTGATGGTTTTAGGTCAATTGATTACAGTTCGATTTACCAAAGTTGAAGTTCATTATGCGAAAGTAGAACAAACGAAAATCCGTGATATGTTTTCAATCATTGTGAAAAATGACCAACTTATGTGGGCAGCGGTTGCGATGAGCCTATTCATGACAGGTTATATGATTACCACCAATTTTGGCCTCCACTTTTTTAAATATGCATACAAAGATGAAAGTATGTATGGTGTATTTGGTATCGTCCTTGGGGCTTCACAAATGGTCGCTTTAATGGTGTTCCGATTCTTTTCTAATAAATTCAGTCGAAAACAACTGTTTACTGGATCGATCTTATTGGTTTTATTGGGCTATGTACTGTTCTTCATCGCACCCATGGACATCCTTTGGATTGGTGCAGCAGGGATCATCATGTTCTTTGGTCAGGGGATGTTACAACTGATCATCTTGGTTTTATTGGCGGATACGGTTGAGTATGGTCATTATAAATTAGGTAAACGGAATGAGTCGGTCAGTTTCGCGATCCAACCATTTGTCAACAAACTCTCTGGGGCCATCGCATCCTTAGTCATCGGTCTCACTTTGGTATGGATTGGTATCACTGAAGTCACATCACCCGCAGAAGTCAGTGAAACAGAAGTGTGGTATTTAAAATTATCGATGTTGGTTTTGCCCGTGATTTTAATCATTGCGAGTTATGTCATTTATCACAAATACTACAAAATCGATAAAAAATTATATGATGAAATCATCCAAACATTGAAAAAACGGGATGAGGAATTTGTATCGCAAAAAAACATATAAAAAAATTACTTAGCCGAACCCCTTGTATTAAACTATTGCATAGTGTATAATGTCTTTAGGTGAGTTGAATAACCACCCAGAATTTTTCAAGTAAGGAGTTAAGTTTTCATGACAGGCAAAGTTAAATGGTTCGATGCTGAAAAAGGTTACGGCTTTATTTCAACATCAGAAGGCAAAGATGTGTTTGTACACTTCAGCGCTATCCAAGCTGATGGTTACAAAGCATTAGCAGAAGGCGACCAAGTTGAATTTGAAGTTAAAGAAGGCGACCGCGGCCCACAAGCTGCTAAGGTTGTTAAATTATAATTTTAAAATAACAAGGTAAGCAGAAGGACTGAAATTCAGTCCTTTTTCTTTTTAACATTAAACTGAAAACGTTTTTATCGATAACTTGGGTTGACATTGTTTAAAATTGCTAGTATTCTATATCCAAACAAAAAAAGTTTAGAGGTAGCGATGTATCATAGTACAGTGGATAGCAGGCATGCGACGACACACTCGAAAGGTAGCCATCGCCGAATGAGGACTTAGGCATAGGTCAATCATGGGGTTATAGGGAACACTTATAACACTCCTACAATCAAAATGTAGAGGCGCTAACGAATGAAAAAATTTCTTTTTATTTCGTGTTGAAGGCGTCCTATGGGACGCTTTTTTTGTTAAAAAAATAGGAGGTCTTCGACAATGAAGAGATTGTTTTTCGTATTATTTGTATTACTCGCATTGACCCTATCTGCATGTAGCACATCGAGCTATGAAGTAGAAGAGGGGAACACTTTGGTGGTTGGGTTAGAAGCAGCATATGCCCCATACAATTGGACAACCCAAACACAAAATGCATTTACAGTGCCACTGTCGGGTCAACCGGGCGCATTTGTGGATGGTTATGACGTGGTTGTTGCACGTCACATCGCAGAAGAACTTGGTTTGGTCTTAGAAATTAAAGCGATTGAATGGGATGGTTTGATCCCAGCACTACAAGCTGGACAAATCGATGTCATCATCGCTGGTATGAGCCCGACATCCGAACGTGCTAAAACCGTTAATTTCTCCACAGAATACTATAGAGCACAACAAGTGATGGTGGTTCGTACCGATTCTAATTATGCAAGTGCAACCACATTGGCTGGATTTACTGGTGCAAAAGTTGTTGCACAACTGGGGACTTTACAAGACGATTTGATCGACCAAATCCCAAATGTAGTTCATCAAACCCCACTCGATTCCTACAACGCTTTAACCAATGCTGTGTTGAGTGGTGTGGCTGACGCATTCATCGCTGAATTGCCAGTCGCGATGTCCATTGTTCAATCCAATTCGAACTTAACATTCGTCAATTTCGCTGGATCTAATGGCTTTACTTTATCTGAAGAAGATGTCACTACAGCGGTTGCTTTAAGAAAAAGAGATACCGCATTATTAGAAGCGATCAATGGTGTTTTAGCAAACATTTCTGCTGAAACCAAAGATGCGTGGATGTTGGCAGCACTCAATAGACAATAATGTTCTTGGATGTTTTAGCAACTTTACCACCCCAAAGTGATTTCTTTGGTACGATCATTTATATCGTCCAATCCTATTATAAAATCATCTTATATGGTCTTGGTGTAACGATTTTATTATCCGTCGTGGGAACCCTCGGCGGATTTATCCTCGCCATGGGCGTGACCCAAGCGCGCGTCGTTGTCATCGATGCTAAACGTGATCGCCTTTTCGTCAAAATATACAAGGCAGTCTTCAGACAACTGGCCATCATCTATGTGACCGTCTTCAGAGGCACACCGATGATTGTTCAAGCGATGATCATCTATTATGGGATTGCTACGACAGGCATGTTTTCTTGGTGGGGACCATTGCCAGCAGGGTTAATCATTGTTACCGTCAATACCACTGCCTATATATCTGAAGTCTTAAGAGGTGGATTACAAGCCGTCGACCCTGGCCAAATGGAAGCTGCTAGAACGCTGGGGATGAGTCATCGGCAAGCCATGCGCAAGGTCATGTGGCCACAAGCCATCAAGAATGCCTTGCCAGGGGTAGGTAATGAATTTGTCGTTAACCTAAAAGATACCGCCGTATTATCGGTCATATCGGTTGTAGACTTATTCTACTCCGTAAGACAAGGGGCATCAGCCACATATCGATATTATGAGTCGTTTATGATTGCTGCGATCCTGTATTTAATACTTACTTATTTATCGTCTAAAGTGGTCGATTACTTATCGAAACGCTTAGATACCACAGCGGAGGTGAACGCATGAACCCCATCATCCGTGTAGAAAATCTCATCAAACGATTTGATGATCGAATCATATTAAATCAAATCAATTTGACTGTGAATCCAAAAGAGGTCATCACTTTGGTGGGTTCATCGGGTTCTGGTAAAACAACATTACTGCGTTGTTTGAACTTATTGAATGAGCCCAACAGTGGTCATATATACTTTGAAGAACAAGATTTGATGGACCCCAATACAGACATCAACAAACTCCGTGAACACATGGGGATGGTGTTCCAACAATTCAACTTATTCAACAATAAAAATGTATTGGATAATTGCACCATGGCGCCGATGCTCCGTTTAGGACTTTCCAAAAAAGAAGCCACCGAACGCGCCATCAAATATTTGACAAAAGTGGGCTTAAAAGATTTCATCAAACAAGATGTAAGACGCTTGTCAGGTGGACAAAAACAAAGGGTTGCGATTGCCCGTGCACTGTGTATGGAACCCAAAGTGATGCTTTTTGATGAACCCACATCTGCACTTGACCCTGAAATGGTAGGAGAGGTCCTTTCAGTCATCAAGACATTGCGTGATGAGGGGATGACCATGGTCATTGTTACCCATGAAATGGGGTTTGCAAAAGAAGTTTCAGATCGCATCCTATTCATGGACCAAGGCATTGTACTCGAAGAAAATAATCCGAAAGATTTTTTTAGTCAACCCAAAGAAGAAAGAACCAGACAGTTCTTGAATCGTGTGATTCAACACATCTAAACCATAAGACGTGGGCGTTATGACGCAATCCACGTCTTTTTTCTTTTTAACGTTGAATGATAGCGTTTTTATTGTTATAATAACATTATAAGAAACGGGAGTGAACTGATATGGAAAGAGGCCTTTTAGAAGCAGAGAAGAAACACCTCTTGATTGCTCTTAAAGAAGCAAGCAACGAGGAACTTCAAAAAATCGAGCATGCATTTGAATTAGAACAAGCGTGTGCAGCCATCGGTTTTGAAGGTAAAAATCACATCACGAAGGAAGAAGTAGAACGACTCATTAAAGCAAGACAACTACTCGACCGTAGTGAGCGTGAACAAAAAGAAGTTTTAAACCATGTTAAAGCGTATGAATTTATCAAAAAAGCAGTGGAAGAAAAACAACCACTCACCGAAGATTTCATTAAAGATTTACACCAAATCATCTTAGAGGATATCATGGTTGGCGGATTGTATCGTCAAGTGAATATCCAACTGATGGGTTCTACCCACCAACCACCTGACCACGTGAAAGTATACGATCGCATGAAAAAGTTCTTCATGAATTTAGAAGAGTTTGAAGGCGACGCGATTGAACGTGCATGTTACGTACACTTATCTATATCCAAGATTCATCCATTTGTGGATGGCAACGGGCGTTTAGCGCGTCTACTGATGAATTTTGTTTTGATGCAAAACGATTACTTACCGATTTCGATTAGTCGTGATCATATCAAAGCGTATTTCCATGCGCTCGATACGTTCAAAGAACAAAAAGATATGACCCCTATGGTTGACCTTGTAAGCACACTCTTGTTAAAACGTTACAATGATGTCAATCAACTCCTCAACAAGTAAGCATTTTTATATATAAAAAAGTGAAAACAACTTTCACTTTTTTTTCTTTTTGATATAATGGGTATGGTGATAAAGTGAAAGAGGTTCGCAAGTATCAATTAACGTATTTTGTACGCTTCATTGGGGACGCATTGTTCTACCCTTTTTTTGCTTTATACCTCAAATCGATGTCTGTTCCAAACAACCAAATTGGCCTCATTTTAATGATCTTACCATTGGTTGCTTTGTTTGTGAATCCAATTTGGAGTAGCCTATCCAGAAATATCAACGATAATCGCCACATCATGCGAATTCTCACCGTTTTAGAAGCAATCACAGTCATCGTTTTAATCCAGCTCAAACAAACGGAATTCATCGCTTTAGCGGTTGTGATTTTAGCCATCGTAGGTCAACCGGTGTATGTGTTGCTCGATAGCTATACCTCTGTCTTTAGTAAAAAGAAATCTTACCCTTATGGGAACATCCGTTTGTTCGGTTCATTCTCCTATGGTATCACGACCATCATCGGTGGGGTCATGATTGCGAAACTGGGGTATGAAGAAACGTTCATCTTAGCGGCTGTATTCTTCGCGTTATTTGCGGTTGCACTCACTTGGGTATTGCCTTTAGATATTGAACACGACCGTGATTTAAATTTAAAGAGCGACCCTAAAGTACTGATTCATAACACCAAGTTCATTCAATTTGCGATTTTCTATATCATTACCTTAGGTATATTATTTGGTGGTGACAACTTCTTGAGTATCTATTTTGAGTCTTTGGGGGTAAGCCCTGATCAATATGGTCTCATCATGTTCATATTCATCATCTTTGAAATGATTGTACTGGCATATTTATCCGCCAATGGGTACAAGTATAAGACGAACACACTGTTACTTGTGATTGTCATTACGAATGGTCTGAGATTCCTCATTTACGGGATTGATTTGCCATTGTTTGTTTATATCGGCATCAGCTTAATTCGAAGTATCACGATGGGGACGATGTTGTATGTGACCATTCGATACATCGAAGAAATTGTATTACCTAAGAATATTACCTTGGGAATTCTTATATTTTCAAGTTTCAGAAGTCTATTCACAGCGCTTGTAACCCTATCTGGAGGTTACATCACTGAACTCGCTGGGTATCGACCGTATTACCTCTTGGCTGCAGTCATCGCATTGTCTGCCATTGGCTTTATTGACTATAAAAAAACAAATGTATCATGAATATGATATAATAGACGAGGATGTGATAACATGTTAAAAATAGGCGATAACAATCTATTGAAAGTAAAACGTAAAACGGATATTGGGTATATGTTGACCGATGGGACCGAAGACGTCTTTTTGCATTTCAATGAAACCAATCATCAAACCCTGCAAGATAACCAAACCGTATCTGCATTTTTATATTATGACTTTAAGTCCCGTTTAGCGGCGACTTTATTCACCCCAATCATCACAGTAAATCACCCAGATTTCGTGACAGTTAAGGAAATTAACCATGATTTGGGCGTGTTTGTGGGGAACAATATTTCGAAAGACATGCTCGTTTCGAAAGACTATCTACCGTATGATTTCAATTTGTGGCCCGAAAAGGGTGACACATTATACTGCATTTTAAAACTCAAGAACAGGTTGGTAGCCAAACCACTCAATAAAGTGGAAATCAACCTCAAACCAGAATCCAAACTCGATTTACACCAGCATGTCGATGCGTATGTCATCCATGCAGGTAAAGAAGGTTTGAATATGATGACAGCTCAAGGTCACCTCATTTTCGTACATCATACCCAAATGAGACGTGTTTACCGTTTAGGTGAACAAGCCAATGTCAGAATTGCGAGAATTCATGAAGATGGATACAGCGGTTCTTTGATCGATGTTAAAGAAAAAATGATGGATCAAGACGCCGTCATTCTATACGATTACTTGGTTCAAAATGGCGGGAAAATGCCATTTACATCAGATTCAGACAAAGATGCCATCTATGAAACATTCAAGCTTTCAAAAAAAGCATTCAAACGTGCCCTAGGCCGACTATATAGTGAAAGAAAGGTCATTTTTGAAGATGACCAAACCATACTCGTTAAAGGTGAAAAATAATGGATAAAAAACTCGTAGAAACCATCACGTCGCGAGATAAAGATTTCGCACAGTGGTATACCGATTTATGTATTAAAGCAGAATTGATGGATTATAGTGATGCGAAAGGATTCATCATCTATCGTCCTTATGGATACGCCATTTGGGAAAATATTCAACGATATTTAGACCAAAAATTTAAAGATACCGGCCATGAAAATGTCTATATGCCGATGGTCATTTCTGAATCCTTATTTCAAAAAGAAAAAGACCACGTTCAAGGGTTTGCACCAGAAACAGCCTTCATGACAACCTCGGCTGGTGATGAAGGTGAAAAGCTCATCATCCGTCCTACATCAGAAGTTTTATTTTGCCAACATTATGCTAAGATTGTTTCTTCCTACCGTGACTTACCTAAGAAATATAACCAATGGTGTTCCGTGGTGCGTTGGGAAAAAACAACCCGTCCATTCTTAAGAGGTAAAGAATTCCTCTGGCAAGAAGGTCACACCATCCACAGAACTGAATCAGAAGCAAGAGCAGAAACTTTAGGCATGCTCGATATCTACAACAATTTAGGTAAAGATTTGCTTGCCATCCCATTTGTGACAGGTAGAAAAACCGAAAAAGAAAAATTTGCAGGTGCGGTAGAAACCTATGCCATCGAAGCATTGATGCATGATGGCAAAGCATTACAATCCGGTACCTCTCACTACTTTGGTGATGGGTTTGCAAAAGCATTTGACATCAAATTCCAAGACAATGACAATCAAGTTAAAAACGTATTCCAAACCTCTTGGGGTGTTTCAACCCGTTTAATTGGTGCAGTCATCATGGTCCATGGGGACGATGAAGGGTTGGTATTACCACCGTATGTTGCACCTACACAAATCGTCATCATCCCAATTCAAAGCCAACGTCCTGAAGTCATGGCAGCATCCAATCAAATGTTTGCGGATTTAAAAGGGGCTGGTTACCGTGTGAAATTAGACGATTCCAATCGTACACCAGGTTGGAAGTTTGCTGAATATGAAATGAAGGGGGTCCCTGTCCGTATTGAAATTGGACCAAGAGATTTAGCCAATGGACAAGTGACCATCACCCAAAGACATGACCGCAGTAAACAAACCGTTGCCCTAGACTCTGTGGTAGCATCCATGCCAACGGTACTCAAAACAATGCACGATGCTTTATATGAAAAAGCCTTGGCTCACGTTACCGCAAATACATTTGTTGCACAATCGTATGATGACTTCAAAGTCCAAATTGAAAAAGGTGGATACATTAAGATGAGCGTTGCTGGTGAAGAAGCTGAACTGATCATCAAAGCCGATGTTCAAGCCACTGCCCGTGTCATTTTAAATGAACCACTCATCACTGAAATTTGCCCAGTTACAGGCAAAAAAGCCACACAAACCATTTTGTTTGCGCGTGCTTACTAAAATAATATAGATTAGAGGAAAGTATACATGTTAAACCTTTTAGCCAACGTCACTTTGAATCTAGACGGGGCTTACATCAGCTTATTTTATTTGGCTTTGATGATTTTGGTCGCATTGTTGTTTGGTAAAATTGCTGAACGATTCAATCTACCTGAAGTTACCGGCTATATCGTCGCAGGGATGATTCTCTCTGGTGTAGGTCTCATCACACATGAGCAAATTTTGAAGTTAGACGTGGTGACAAACATCGCTTTGGGCTTCATCACCTTCCAATTAGGTACATTGTTATGGTGGCCTAAAGTGAAAGCACGCATCAAAGAAGTGCTATTGGTGTTAGGGCTAGAAATTCTATTTGTCATGGGATTCACTTTTGGCCTATTCATGCTTTTCAATCAACCGGTTTGGCGTGCACTCATCATCGCCGCAATCTCCGTGGCGACTGCTGCAGCCCCAGTCATTGAAATCACCAAAAAACACCGTTCAAAAGGCCCTGTGACCGATACACTATATTCCATTGTTGGTTTTGATAACGTCGTTGGTGTCATCCTATTCTTATTCACATTGGTAATCGCAGTCAATCTCAAAGATCAAACAGCCATCACCATCCACGAAATGATCGAACCATTGAAAAACATCGGTTTAGCGGTATTACTTGGTATCATGTTGTCCCTCGTTATGAGCTATGCACAACACCACCTATTCACCCGTTTTGAACGCCACGCCAAACATGAAATGTATTTGGTATTCTCGGTTTCGTTTGTATTATCGGCGACTGTAGGTTCCATTTTGTTGGGTGTGCCTTATGTTATTACAACATTCGTATTGGGTTTCATCTTTACAAACCGCATCGACAAGCCCACGTATAAGTTTGAAACACTCACCGTCGATGAGTTCATTCCACCGCTGTTCATTGCGTTCTTCGTCATTGCGGGTGCTGAACTGTCGATTTCGATGCTGATTCAATATGGATTCTTTGCAGTACTATACGCCGTCGGTCACGCCTCTGGTAAACTTTTAGCAGGCTACCTTGGTACAAGAATCACGAAACCCCAAGCGGTGGTCAAACGCTACTTGCCAACCTCGATTTTAACCCAAGGAGGGATTGAAATCGGTTTAGCAACCATCGCTGTCATCGCTTTAGATGATCCAAAAATCAAGAGTGTTATTTTAACCGCTGTATTGATATTCGAATTCTTCGCACCATTATTGATGAGAAGAAGCTTGAATTTTGCTGGCGAATTACGCGAATTTCATGGGAAGTGCGACCCTGTGTCCATCCCAAGCGACCACCCAGCAAGACACCATTAAGAAACGAAAACCACCGTCAAAGGTGGTTTTTTTTGATGTGGTGTATCAATTTGTGTGTTGAATTTCTTCAAACATCGCTTTGATGGTATCGACCTTTAAACTACAACTGCTTTTTAAACTACAGTTGCAACCCAAACCGGTTTTACGTTTAATGAATCGAAAATAAGTGATTGCGGATAGTAACCCTATAACAACGATTAAAATGATGATGTCTACCAGAGTCATAGTAAACCTCCAATTATAGTAAATACTTGATAAATCAAAATACCAAGCACATAAGCCATACCTGTTTGAAATAGAATGGCTTGCCACATTTTCTTGGCTGAACCCAATTCCTTACGCATGGCACCAATTGCACCAAAACATGGGGCTGAGAATAAGTTGAATGCCATAAACGCATAGGCAGAAGCTGGTGTGAAAAAGGCATAAATCGGGGCATTAAGAATTAAGTTTCCCTCGGTGATGTCAGCAGATAACCCACCAATCACAGCCATGGAAGATACCACTTGTTCTTTCGCAACCAACCCTTGGATGGCAGATACCGATGTCGCCCACGATAATTCACCGAGCATTGGATAGAAGAGATAACTGAACACTCGACCTATATAAGCTAAGATGGATTGATCGACATCCACCCCATATGCCAATCTAAATGAGAATGAGGTTAAAAACCAAATGATGATCGAAGACATTAAAATGATGGTGCCGGCTTTTTCAATGAATTCATAGATCTTATCATAGACATCCCTTATCGTATATCGGATATCTGGTAACTTATAGTTAGGTAATTCCGAGATGAACGCAGATGGGGTCCCTTTGAAGAAAAATGTTTTCATGATGATGGCTGAAAGCAATATGATGACAATCGATAACATGTATAAACTGAATGAAACCAATCCCGCATGATTTGGGAAGAAGAAGGAAGCAAATAACGCAATGATGGGCAATTTCGCACTGCATGGAATGAACGGTGTCAACATAATCGACATACGCCTTTCATCTTGACCTTCAATCGTACGGGTGGCCATAATCCCAGGGATACTACAACCAGACCCTAGAATGAATGGAATCAAAGATTTACCCGATAAGCCAAACTTTTTAAATAAACGGTCCAAGAAGAAGGCGATACGCGTCATGTAACCTGTCGACTCCAATAAACTGATCAAAATGAATAGCAATATGAGTTGTGGAACGAAATTGAGTACCGCACCCACCCCAGCAATCATCCCATCGGCGACCAAGGAAGCAGACCATGTAGAGGCACCGATGGATTGTAGCCAATCAAACATGAATCCTGCAAATGCAGAAATCTGGCCATCGATAAAATCAACGGTTAATGTGCCAATCACGCCAACCGAGATGTAATAGATTAAAAACATGATCAAAGCGAATATCGGTAAAGCCAACCATCGATTTAGAAATACCCGATCCAATAACTCTGTGGTATGGTCACCATGATGCAAGCGCACAAAGGTTTGTGCCTTTAAGGCTTCGATATAATCGTAACGTCCAGCAGCGATGGTGGTTTCGATGTCCTGTTTATAGGATTGTTCTAAAGGCTTGATCCATTTATCGATATCTAACCCTTCAGATTCGATGATGGGGTCTTTTTCCAGCAATTTGATGGCGATAAATCTGGCATGTTCTTGATGGATTTGATTGACCAAGTGACCAATGATTTTTTCAACATTGGGTTTAAATATATTTTGAGTTTGATGCTTCATATACGATTGATGGTCAATGATGTCGATCAATTCATTCAATCCTGAACGCTTCAATGCCGATATTTTAATAACCGTGGTTTGAAGTTTTTCAGATAAAGCACGGATATCAATCGAAATGCCTTTTTTGTCAAACATATCCGCCATGTTTAAAGCAATCACCATATCGATGTTGAGTTCCATCAACTGGGTGGTTAGGTATAAACTGCGCTCGATCGATGTCGCGTCGATGATGTTGATGATTAAGTCTGGTTTTTCTTGTAATAGAAACGCACGCGAGAGCGCTTCTTCAATCGTGTAAGGCGACAATGAATATATCCCTGGTAAGTCAATCAACTCATGGTTACCTTTAGAAATATAGCCAACCTTCTGTTCAATCGTGACACCTGGCCAGTTCCCGATTTTTTGATTTGACCCTGTAAGTGCATTAAACAGGGTGGTTTTACCACTGTTTTGATTTCCAATTAAAGCAATTCTCATAGCGGGTGTACCTCAATCAAAGCCAAGTCCGCTTTTCGTACACACAAGTCATAATCTCTGACTTTGATGTCATAAGGATCACCGAGCGGTGCGATACGTTTAATCTCGATAACGACCCCTGGCGTAATCCCCATATCCAGTAGACGTCTTTTAATTTCTTTGGATGCCGATTCAATTTTAATGACCTTACCTTTTTGACCTGTTTTTAACTGGTCGAGAGATAGTATCTGTAGATCGCAAGTAGGCATAAAAAAACACCTCATTTTTCACTGATAATGATAATCAAAATGAGGTGTATTTTCAAATAAAGTTATAATTATTATGAATAGATTTATAAATTAGAAGCATCTTTCTTGATTTTTTCTTTTTTCTCTGGAATGGGGTCATATTTCGGTTTGAATAAGGGGTTACAAGTCAGTACTCTTTTGGTCGAGAGGTACATGGCTTTCGGAAAGCTGAAACGCTCAAAACATCCCAATGCATAATTCGAACATGAGGGCTTATGCCTGCACACAAAATGCTTGTTTGGGGAGACGTTTTTTTGATACCATTTGATGAGTTTTACAGAACGTTTTTCCATGTTTTTCACCCATCGCCATTATACCACAAATTCCCATACAAAAAAGAGATGCGCAAACTTATGGCGTTATGTTATAATTTAATCAAGTAGTGAAACCGATTTCAAGGAGGAAAATGATATGAAGGTTTATGATACAAACCAAATCAGGAACATTGCCATCCTAGGCCATCTAGGATCAGGAAAGACCAGCATTGCTGAAGCATTATTATTTTCAAGTGGTGCCATTAGCTCACGTGGCAGCGTCGAAGCTAAGAACACCGTATCCGATTTTATGGATGAAGAAAAAGCGAAACAAGGTAGTTTGTCGACCAGCATCATCCCGATAGAGTACAATGGCATCAAGCTCAACTTTTTGGATGTGCCAGGCACCGATGAATTAGACAATGAAATTAAACAATCACTTTCTGTGGTTAAAGGGGCAGTACTTGTCGTCGACGCTTCTAAAGGCGTCGAAGTCGGGACCGAAAGACTATGGAAAGAAATCCGCGATATGCACATTCCAGCGGTTATTTTCGTCAACAAGATGGACAAAGAAAATGTCAAGTTTGAAGACGTCTTAGAAAGTATCCGTGTTAAATTAGGTAAAAAAGCTGTCCCATTCTGTTGGCCAATTGGGCGTAATGAAAACTTTGAAGGATTCGTTAACGTCATTGAAATGAAAGCCAGAATTTACGATGGAACCACATCACACGACGCCCCTATTTGGGATGAAAAGAAACCAAAGATTGAACAACTTCGTAATATGATCATGGAATCTGTCGCTGAAACCAGTGATGAACTCCTTGAAAAATTCTTTGGTGGGGAAGAACTCACAGAAGAAGAAATCAATGAAGGTTTAAAAAATGGTATTTATCATGGCGAATTGACCCCGGTCATCGTCGGTTCTGCAACCAAGAACATTGGTATCCGTACCATGTTGGGTATGTTAGCGAAATTCTTACCACAACCAGACCAATTAAGAGCACTTGAAGGCATCAATCCAAAAAATGATGAAGCCGTCGTTAGACATACCAAAGACGATGAACCATTCTCGGGTTATGTCTTCAAAACAACCATCGACCCATTCGTTGGTGCTATCAACATCATCAAAATCAATTCAGGTACGATGAAGACGGGTCAAGAAGTCCTCATTGGCAATTCTGGTAAACTCGAAAAGATTGGGGCATTATTCGCTTTACAAGGCAAACAACAATTCCCAATTGAACTCGCGCATGCCGGTGACATCGTAGCGGTATCCAAACTTGAAAATATCCATACAGGGTATACCTTATCCGATCCAAAGAACCCAATCGTTTATGAACCAACCAAGACTTTAAAACCAACCATTTATGTGGCGATTTCACCGAAGAATAAAGCCGATGAAGACAAGATTTCAAACGCTTTAGCCCGTTTAAATATCGAAGACCCTTCATTTGAAATCATTCGTAACAAAGAAACAGCTCAACAATTATTGGGTGGTTTGGGTATGACCCACATCAATTTCATCATCGACCGTATGAAAACCGTCTTTAAAGTCGATGTCATGACCGAAGAACCAAAAGTTGTCTATAGAGAAACCATTAAGAAAAAAGTCGAAGCTGAAGGTAAACACAAGAAACAATCCGGTGGTGCAGGTCAATTTGGACATGTATTCATCCGTTTCGAACCTTCTCAAAATGAATTTGAGTTTGCTGAAGAAGTATTTGGTGGGTCTGTACCAAGAAACTACTTCCCTGCCGTCGAAAAAGGCTTGATTGAATCCTTTGAACATGGTCCACTCGCGGGTTTCCCAGTCATCTTCGTCAAAGCTACTTTATTTGATGGGTCTTACCACCCAGTAGATTCCAATGAAATCTCCTTTAAATTGGCTGCGAACTTAGCATTCAAAGAAGCGGTTAAGAGTGCACAACCAACCATTCTAGAACCAATTCTTAAAATGTATATTACCGTCAAGGACCAATATGTTGGGGATGTCATGGGTGACATGAACAAACGCCGTGGTCGTGTCATGGGTATGAGTCAATCCGATGAAGGACAAGTCATTGAAGCAGAAGCACCAGAATCAGAAGTTCAAAAATACATCATCGATTTAAAAGCGATGACTCAAGGTTCTGGCATTTTCCAACGTGAATTCAGTCGTTACGAAGAAGTCCCTCAACATTTGATTGATGGCATCATTCAAAAGTACAAAGAACACTAATCGTTAAGAGCACTTCGGTGCTCTTTTCTTTTTTTGATACTGAAGCTTGTATGTATATTTAGGTGAGTATCATGAAATGTTATCAGTGTAGAGTCCACTTTTTCCCCAAAAGAACCCTTTGGACACTTTTTTCCGAACCACTCCAACTGCGGTGTGATCGATGTGACCGAAGGTATCCAAGATATATCCACAAAACTGTGTTACCGATTGAAGGTTATTTGTTACATCACTATACACTCTTTAGTGAACACTGCGCAATTAAAGAAGAAGCTTTTTTGGATGAATCATTAAAAATCATTTTGATATTTTTAACACATAGAAATAAGAATGACCTCATTTTGTTTAGAGATGAGCTGGATTTAGCCTTATTTGAAGCACTAGAACAGTTGAATCTATGTGATATTTATCTCATTTGCCTTTTCCCTTCAAAACTCATGATATAATATAGGTGTAAGGGAGGATTCATATATGAAATATGATATCATTGGTAAAAATGGTTTTGAACCTACCGAAGCAATAAAAAACTATTGCCAAAAAAGGTTAAACAAAGTCGTCTCCTTTTTCGACACAGAATTGATTCATGAAGTACGGGTCGTTCTGAAGGTGTACAAAGACCACCACAAAGTCGAAGTCACCATCCCAGCGAAAGGCATCATCCTTCGCGCTGAAGTATCCGATCAGGATATGTACACAGCGATCGACAAATCCGTCGATAAATTGGTAACACAAATTAAGAAGCATAAGGAAAAACTCAAGAATCACCTCATCAAACAAGGTTTGAAGAAAGTTTATTCCGATGAATTTGAAACAGAATCGATTGAAAAAGAGTTGCTCGCATCACAATTGGTTAAGAACAAAGAAGTCAAACTACAAGCGATGTCGGTCGATCAAGCCCTCATCGAAATGGAAATGTCTGGGCATGATTTCTATGTATTCTTAAACGAAGCCACCAATCAAGTCAATGTCGCGTACATCCGTGAAGATGGCGATTACGCTGTGATTGCAACCAAATAGACATAATAAAAACAGTTCAACTCAATGAACTGTTTTTTTGTGGTCTATTTTAATAAAAATGAATCAAATGAGTCTTCTTCAGCTTGAGGTTGTTCTTCAACCACTTCAGGGGTCTTATTACCACCACTGATTTGTAGATAAAACTCAGCATTGGTGAGTGAAAAATAAGGTGCTACCCAGATCAATGCGATTCCAAATGTGATGACACATAATATAAACCATCCGATAAATGAAAGCCAAAGTATAAATAAATCCATCTTATAGCCTTTCATCATTTCCTGTGAACGGTCTAATGCTTCCGTAAGGCTGATGTTTGGGTTTTCAGCTAAAAGGTAAGGCGCCATCGCATACGCAAATATTTTAATGATACCGGGAATGATGAATAATAACAACCAAAGTAAAATGAAAATGCCGGTTAAATATGCCAAAAGAATGCTTTTGACAAAACTCTCTTTGAATCCATCAAACATAACATCAAACTCTGGATTTAATGATTTTGAAAAAAGAATAAAATACTTCATCAAACCAATTTGCAATGGTGCAGTTACAATCGTTGTAATCAAACTTGCATATAGCATATCCTTTGTAATATACGTCATAATGCTGTTTATGACAATGTAAACCAACGCTACCGCAATCGGACCTCCCCAGTTACCGGAAAGTTTTCCCCAGGCCAATTGTCTAAAATCACTACTGTTCATGTTTAAGTCCTCCTGCAATCAATTTTAACACAAGCTATATGAAAAAAACACACCAAATTTAGTGTGTTTTTAAGTGGCTCTAAAATATTCCTATTTTTGGAACTTCGCTTCAACGACATCCCAGTTGATGACTGAGAAGAATGCAGCGACATAATCTGGACGTCTGTTTTGATAGTTTAGGTAATAAGCGTGTTCCCAAACGTCTAAGCCTAAGATTGGTGTACCTTCAGCGAGTGGGGTATCTTGGTTTGGTGTAGAAGTGACTACCAAACCTTTAGGGGTTTTAACCAACCATGCCCAACCAGAACCGAAACGGGTCTTAGCGGCATTACCAAACGCTTCTTTAAACGCGTCAAATGATCCAAATGCGGCATTGATGGCTTCCAACAATGCACCTTTTGGTGCTTTTGCGCCACCAGGGGTTAAGATTTCCCAGAATAGCGTGTGGTTGAAATGTCCGCCTGCATTGTTTCTAAGTGCCATACGGATATCTTCAGGGACTAAGTTGAGGTCTTTTAAGAATACCTCAAGTGGTAAATTAAATTCAGGGTGTTTTTCCAAGGCAGCATTCGCGTTGGTGACATACGCATTGTGGTGTTTGGAATAATGGATTTCCATTGTTCTTGCATCAATGACTGGTTCTAATGCTTCATAAGCATAACCTAATCTAGGTAATTCAAATTTCATAGTTATAAATCCTCCTTCAACACTAACATTGTACTCCAAAATCTTATTTAAAACAAACCAAATGCTTATTTATAAAACCATGATTATTTGAAAAATGGAAACGTTGTGCTATAATAAGCCATGGCAAGTAGGTGCATTTTATGTCATTCTCAAAACGTATTAAACGATTTTTATTTGTAACCCCAGCAAGAACCATCTTTACGATTTATTTGATTACCATATTGGTCGGTGGGTTTTTGTTATGGTTACCAATCTCACAGAACCCGGGTGTTCAATTATCATTCATTGACGCCTTATTCATTTCATTATCACAAATTTCATCCACAGGTTTGAGTCCTGTGTCACAGCGTGATACCTTCAATATTTTAGGTGGGATCATATCCATTTTAATTCTAGAAATCGGTGCCGTTGGGATCATGATGTTGGTAGCGTCTTACTGGGTCATCATCGGTAAGAAGATTTCCTTAAAAGAACGTAGCTTAATCGCGTCCGAACAAAACCAATTCACAGTCAAAGGCATCATCAAATTGATCACGAACGCGATGATTGCGGTTGGTGTGATTCAGATCATCTACATCATCATCATGACGATTTATATTTATACAGTTCAACCTTTCCAAGCCTCATTTGGCGAATCTTTATTCCAAGCCACGTACCTTGCGGTCGCGGGATTTGCGAACGCTGGATTTGACTTCCTACCAGGTAATCAAAGCTTCATGGTTTTTAATGGGTACTATTTACCACAAATCCTCACCATGATCATTATTTTTGCCGGTGGTGTTGGGTTTTGGCCACTCGCTGAAGTTGTATTATTCATCAAAAACAAGTTACATAAAAAACCATACCGTATGACATTTATTTCCAAAATGTTGATTGTCAGTCACTTCATCCTGTGGATGGGTTCAGCGCTTATTTACTTCATTATGGAATACGAACATTCGATGAGAGGCAATCCACCTCTAGATATTTTAATGAATGTGCTATTCATGTCGAATAATGCCCGAAGTGCTGGTTTTTACAATACAAATGTAACCAATTGGGCAGAAGCGACGCGATTATTCTTTTCCATGTTGATGTTTATTGGTGCCGCACCTAACTCATCGGGTGGTGGGATTCGTATGACCACATTCTTCTTATTAACGGCGGGTTTAATCTCTTTTGGTAGACACCGTAAACAAGTGTTCTTTGCAGGTAAAGCCATCAAAGATCAAGCGGTAAAAAAAGCGTATATGGTATTTGCACTCGCGATTGTCCTCGTGATGCTTTCAACGATGTTCATCTCGATCATCGAACCGAACAGGTGGACCATCATGGAGATAGGGTTTGAGGTATCCTCTGCGTTTGGAACCGTTGGGTTGTCCTTAGGATTGATTCCACACATTGGTACCTACTCAAAACTCATCATCATGCTCAATATGTTCGTCGGACGCATTGGTATCTTGACCGCGGTTGCGATGCTAGAAAATAAAAAGGAGACAACAAACGTTGTCACCTATGTCGAAATGGACATGCTCGTTGGTTAGAGCGATTTAATCTTAGTTTCATCGATATCAATATACATGGTCTTCTGGTTGGTATAAGTCACATTGTACCCAGGGAGACCTTTTATTTTTTTGATGTATCGAACTTTGGTATAATCCACAGGGATTGAAGAAGAAGCTCTTTGTGGGCTATGGTAGGCAGCAAGCATCGCACACAGTCTTAAAGATTGTTCATGGAATGCACCCCTTAAAATGATGTGTGCCCCAGGGCCATGTTGGACATGAAACCATACATCGTTGGGTTGAGCGAAGACGTTGGTTAAGTAGTTGTTTTGTTCTGCTGTTTTACCAATAAAAATCTCAAAATCAGCCATTTTGTAAGTCAATAGCACGGGTTTTGTCGGTTTTTTCTTTGGATTGATTTTAAGTTTGATCAATCCAATGTCCCCAAGTTCTTTTTTGATATCATCTAAATCACTTGAAGCCAAATAAGGCAGCTCAAGCTTCAAGTTTTCATAATATTGAAGGTAATCTTTGGCCAACTGAATTTGATGTTCAATCGGTTCAAGGGCTTTTTTGGCTTTATGGTATTTTTGAAACAACGCTTGCGCATTCTCGTTCAATGTCTTTTGATGGTCAAGGTTAATTTCACCGAGTTTGGATACTTTTTGATTCAAATCGCTTGCGAGTAAGTAAATGGACTCGGCTTGTGCCTTATATGTTTCAAAACCCAAATTCTCATTTAAATCGGCGTATAAATGGTTGAGTTTAAGTTCTAAACGTTTGATTTCTTTATCGATCAGCTTTTCAATATCGACGTATTTTGGGGTGTCATTTTGATAGAACGATTCTAACAATAAGGATAAGCTGGCATAGGTTTGATGTGGGATTGAAGGGTTCGGATTGAAAGGGTAAAATTGCTTTTTCGGCTCCAATACAAGGGTGGGTACACACTGAATCGACAGTGGATTTTGCTTATGTTCTACAAAATAGAGTGCAGTATCTAACGAAAAACCCATATAAGTGTTCATAAATGTTTTTGGGCTATCGATTTGACATAAATAAGCGTAGTCTTCTTTTGTGTATAATTTCTTTTCAGAAGGGAAGAATGTGAACTCACTTTTATTGAGGATGCTGCGCTTATCGATGGAAAACTGTTTGTAATAAGCATCGACAACCAAGTTGTTTTCAAGCAGGATCAAATTCGTGGTTCGCCCCATGGTTTCATAAACCAGTTGATAATATTGATAACCAAATATGGCATCTAATTTTTGGAACTCAAAGACCATGACACGGTCCATCAAATGTTGGTAAATGCGCGTGATTTCGGCATTTTCCAACAATCGTCTCATTGCGTTTAATAGGTTAGAAGGAAACTCCCCATAAGGACCGTTGTCTGATAATCTAACGTGACTTTTGTTTGGATTTAATTCGAAAATGAGGAAATGCTCGCCTTTTTGATAATAGCTCAAAACAAACGTATCTTTCGACGTCTGACGGACTTTCTTGATTCGAACCCCAGTCAAGGCTTGTTTGAACTCTTGGGTTAAATGATGCATGAAATACCCATCTAGTGGCATAGAATCACCCCTAGTTAGTATAACACAGATTGTTTTTTTCAGTTCCTTAAAATGTAAACGTATACTTGCATAAAAACGTGTAATGGCTTTACTATTATGAAATAATCGTGTATAATTTATGAAAGTAAGTGTAAATGAGAAAGGTGGGATACTGTGAAGTTAAACGATCGTGGTCTGCTTATCGTCATCTCCGGTCCATCCGGTGTCGGTAAGGGCACAGTGAGAAAAGCCCTCTTTGAAATGAAAAATCATGACCTCATTTACTCCGTGTCGATGACGACCAGGGCCCCTCGTCCGGGTGAGGTAGATGGGGTAGATTACTATTTCGTCACCAAAGAAGAATTCTTAAAACGCATCTCTGAAGGTAAGTTTTTAGAATGGGCAGAATTTGTGGGTAACTATTATGGTACACCCCTTGATAAAGTCGAAGAACAACTCGATTTGGGTAAAGAAGTCGTCCTTGAAATTGAAGTCGAAGGGGCACTCCAAGTCAGACAAAAATCCAAAGACGCGGTATTTATTTTCATCGTTCCACCAGGCAAAAAAGCACTCTATGACCGCTTGATTAAACGGGGAACTGACTCACCAGAAATGATTAAAAAACGCATGGAAAAAGCCGATCGCGAATTCGTGTTGGCACATAAATATGACTACATCGTGGTAAACGATGATGTCAATAACGCTGCCGACAGAATCATGGCGATCATTCGTGCAGAACATGCGAGAACTGAACGTACGATTCATGCGTACATGAAGATGCTCAAGGAGGATTAATGGTATGATTGAACACAAAAACGGGATGAGATATCCATCGATTGACGCCTTATTAGAAAAGGTGGACTCCAAATACAAATTGGCGTATATTTCAGCCAAAAGAGCGAAATCCATTCAAGAAGATAACGACCATTCATCGATTGATAAGCCGTTATGCAAAAAGCCAGTGGGAATCGCATTAGAAGAAATTTTACAAGACAAAATTCAAGTGGAATTCGTAGACAAAGTAGCCGAGTAATGGCTACTTTTCTTTTTTTATGTTAAAATAACACCGAGGTGTTACCATTGGATTTGATTAAAGAAAAGCTCAAAACATTGCCGGAATCCCCGGGGTGTTATTTGATGCTCAATGCGAAAAATGAAATCATCTATGTCGGTAAGGCGAAAAATCTCAAAAATCGCGTCAGAAGCTATTTTACCGGTTCTCATAACCTAAAGACAACGAAGCTCGTCAGCGAGATCGTGGATTTTAATTATGTCCAAACGAATACGGAACGTGAATCCCTCATTTTAGAACTTCACCTCATCAAAGAGAACTTACCTCGATATAACATCAAACTGGTGGATGACGCGACGTATCCGTTTATCACCATCACCAATGAAAAAGACCCGAGATTGATTGTTGAAAGAGAATCTACCAAAGCTTTAGGTAAACGTTTCGGACCCTATCCGAATGTCTATAAAGCCAGAGACACCGTGAAGCTACTAAATAAGATATACCCTTTACGTAAATGTGAAAAAATGCCCAAAAAGGCCTGTTTATACTATCACTTAAACCAATGCCTCGCGCCATGTATCCAAAAAGAACCGATTGACTATAAACCGATCATCCAAGAAATCACTGCGTTTTTAAAAGGGGATACCAAAAAAGTGGTTCAAGACTTAAAAACGCAAATGTATCAAGCCTCCGATGCTTTACAATTTGAACAGGCGTTGGAATACAAGGAAATGATCGATTCCATTGAGTTTACAACCGAAAAACAACTCATCAGCCTAAACGATTTCCAAGATCGTGATTTTATCGCTTTCCATGGTGACCATGAGGATGTTTCGATTCAAATCCTCAAGATGCGTGCGGGTAAAATCATCGATGTCAAATCTGAAATTTTTAGCTATGTGGGGTCCATTCAAGACGCTGTGAATGAGTATGTTTTACAAAGTTATGAAGATAAAACCAAGTGGCCAGATGAACTGCTGTTTTCAGAACTATTTTTGATGGCTGATTTAGAGATGATGTTTGGAAAGAAAGCACAAATCCCTAAAATTGGCGACAAGAAAAAACTGGTGGATATGGCGTTTAAAAATGCAAAGTATGATTTCGAAAATTACCGTTATTTAAACCGTATTCAATCGGAAAAAACCAAAGAAGCAGAAGATGCATTCAAAACACTCATTGGCTTAGAAGATATTGAACACATTGAAATATTTGATAACGCTCATTTATTTGGCGATGCCAGTGTTTCAGCGATGGTTGTCTTCAAATCTGGAAAACCATCGAAATCAGATTATCGAAAATACCACATCAAACAAGCCGCTAAAATGGATGATTATGGGGCGATGCGTGAAGTCATCTACCGTAGGTATCAAAAAGCGTTGTTAGAAAATACCAAACTACCGGATTTGATCATCATTGATGGCGGTAAGGGCCAAGTGGGTGTCGCTTTAGACACCATCGAATCTTTGGGTCTTTCTATCCCGATGATTGGTTTAAAGAAAAACGATAAACACCAACTCGAAGCGATTGTGTATCAAAATGCCATTTATCCACTCGATAAATCCAGTTATCTGTATACCTACTTAGGTAAAATGAGCAATGAAGTGCACCGTTTCGCAATCTCATTTCATAAACAAACACGCGCCAAAGCATTGATTCGAAGTCAACTCGATGGTATCATAGGAATTGGTGAAAAGCGTAAAACAAAACTTTTAGAAACCTTTGTTACGATTGACGCGATGAAACAAGGCGACATCGAAACGTATAAAAACATCGGTATCAATGAAACATTGCGTGAGCGAATCATCACCCACTTAACGTTATTAGAAAAGAAGGCAACTGAATGAAACGAGTCATTCATCAAATCAACGAAACCCACCACTATTTCACTTGTATCGTCGATGGTAAAGAAGAAGCTTACTATTTGACCAAAGCCCAAGCGAAAAAGTTTTTTGATTATTTAGATCAAGGCTATATCGTTGATTTTGAGTTATACAATAAAAGAAAAATCATTTTTGGCCGTTATGCTTGGCAAGTCGCTTATTTCAGTTCGATTGAACGACCTAGCTACCGTGTAAATAAGATGCTGTATGATTTAAGTCACATCCGACATCAAATGAAATCGATCCTACAAGGGTTTGGTTATTTGTTGTTTTTAGATTTAGAAATGACGATGCCACCCTATTATAAAGGCCCATTTGAAGCAGAAATCATTCAGGCTGGGTACATCCTAAGAAGTCCTTTGGGTGAGATTGTTCAACAAGGGTCGATGTACATAAAACCAACCAAATATAAAAAGATTTCTCCACGCACCGAAAAATTCTTAAAACTCGACCAAAACTATTATGATTTAGCCATCGATTACCATATCTTTTATACCCAATTGCGTGATATGATAGACATGTATGGTCCAAAAATCATCGTTTGGGGAAAAAATGACATGCTCGCTTTAAAAGCGTCCTATGTCATCAATGAAGTTGAACCCTTGGCCGATACCAGTGCATTTGTTAATCTCTTACAAATCCACAAAACCTATTACAACCTTTCCGATGATTTAGGTCTATTCAAAGCCTATGAAATCTATTATCACGATACCTATCATCAAACCCATGACGCCTTAGACGACGCCAAAGTGACATTAATGGTATATGAAGCTTTACTCAAAGAAATGAAGGGGGCTTAACCATGAACTTTTACAACAATTTCGCGATGTATTATGACAAAATATTCCCACGTAACCCTAAAGTGATTCAATTCATGGATCGCGCCTTTAAACAAGGTCATATCCTCGATGTGGCGTGTGGTACGGGTGAATATTCGGTTTCTTTGGCCCACTTGAATTATCAAGTCACCGGTTTAGATTTATCTGAGCAGATGATTCAATATGCCCAAGCGAAGGCTGTCAATGAAAAAGTCAAAGTCAACTTTCGTGTTCAAAATATGCTGGATTTACAAGACCAATCGATGTATGAAGGCATCATTTGTATCGGTAACTCCTTAGTCCACCTCGATTCTGAAAAAGAAATCAATCAAGCCTTACATAATATGTATCAAGCCCTCAAACCCCATGGTTCAGTGATCATCCAAGTCATCAACTACGATTTGATCTTAGAAAAAAAGTTGCCGGGATTATCGACGGTCACGAACCAAGAATACTCATTTTATCGAAACTATGAGTTTGATGGCAGTAAAATTCACTTTAAAACCAGACTTACCGATGGCTTAAGGGTCTTTGTTGATGAAACGTTACTATTCCCACTCAAACACCAATCTTTGATGGCATTATTGACTCAAACAGGGTTCAAAGACATCAAAACGGTGGGCGGATTCTCACACGATTCATTCGATTTAAAACAAGACATCACCTATGTCGTCACCGCGAAAAAATAAAAAAGGGCTCGGCCCTTTTTCTTTTATTCGATTGCTGGTTTTTGAGTTAACGACATGATGATCGGGATGAGCATCGGTTTACGTTGAGTCAAGTTTTTGACGTATTCCGATACTTGGTCGACAATGGCTTGTTTTAACAATGTTTCTGTGAATTGTTTACGAGAAAACTCGGTATTAAGCACTTCTTTGGCTTTCGCTGCGATGCCGTTGGTGATTTCTTCGTTGCCTTTCATATAGATGAAACCACGAGAAATGACGGTGGGGTCTGTGAGCAATTTACGGTTGACTGGGTCAATGGTTAAGACAATCGACAACAACCCATCTTCGGACAACAATTTACGTTCTTTAATGATGGCACTACCAATGTCACCAATACCGGTACCATCGATATAGATATCGCCTGCTTGAACACGACCAGCATAACGGATGGTTTCACTGTTTAAAGCAGCAACATCCCCATTGTCCATGATGAGCACATGATTGGGTTCAACACCAAGCTGTACAGCGAGTTCTTTATGGTGTTTGAGCATACGGTGTTCACCGTGCATTGGAATGAAGTATTTCGGACGAATCAAGGATAACATCAATTTCAAATCGGGTTGATTGCCATGGCCTGAAGTATGGGTATCAGCGACCGGGCCATTGATGATGACAGATACATCCCTACGGTATAATTGGTCAATCGTTTTATTGACCGATTCTTGATTCCCCGGGATCGGTGAACTCGAGAAGATGACCGTATCGCCAGGCTGGGTTTTGATTTGACGGTGGGTCCCATTCGCGATTCTCGATAGAGCGGCTAAAGGTTCCCCTTGAGAACCTGTACATAAAATGGTCACTTCATTGGCTTTGAAATTGTTGATTTCATCGGCTGTAACAATGACCCCCTTAGGGGCTTTGATGTACCCTGTTTGTTGACCAATTTCCATCGCACGTTCCATCGAACGCCCAAAAACAGCCAACTTACGGTTATTCTTATAAGACGCTTCGACGATTTGTTGCATACGATACATATTGGATGCGAAAGTCGCGATGATGATGCGTCCAGTCAATTTCGAAAATATTTCATTGATGGCGTTACCGACGGTACGTTCTGAGGGGGTCAAACCATCGCGTTCAGCGTTGGTTGAATCCGATAATAAACACAGAACACCTTCATTGCCGATGGCTGCGAGTTTTTCATATTCTGCCGCAGGACCCACAGGGGTGTAATCGATTTTGAAGTCCCCGGTATGGAACAAGATGCCTTGTTTGGTTCTAAAGACAAACCCAAACATGTCGGGTATGGAGTGATTCAAACGGATGAATGACAATTCTACATTGCCAAAATTGTAGGTATGGTGGGATTTGAATTCGATGATGGTTGGGGGTTTAACGTCTTTGTGTTCGAGAATTTTATGTTCAATGAAATCTACAGCGATGCCCGCAGCGTATACTTTGGGTATTTTGACTTGTTTCAATAAATAAGGGATACCACCGATGTGGTCTTCATGACCATGGGTCACGAATAAACCGACAATACGATCTTGGTTATCGATCAAATATTGATAATCAGGAATGACATAATCGATGCCTAACAATGAATCGTCTGGGAATAAAATCCCAGCGTCCACCACAAAAATCTTATCTTCAATTTCATACACATACGTGTTTTTACCGACCTCACCGAGGCCACCTAAGGCAAAAATGCCAATTTCGCCGTCTTTAAGCAGCGTGTTTTTACTCATATTAAAATCCTCCTTTTCAGGATATCGCAGTAGTTTAAATACATTTTACATGAAATGAACTTAAATTCATAGTCTAATGCACAAAATAATGGTAAAATGATGCAGGTGATAAAGATGAAGACTGCATTATTTTTTGATGTGGATGGAACGATGTTCGATAATGAACGTCAATTGATCCACCCATCCACACGTTATTTAATAGAAACCTTAGCCAAAGACGACAGATACATTTTAGGTCTCGCAACGGGTCGAAGTTTGGAACAACTCGATGCGATCAAAGAGATCAGAGACCTCTTTAAAGTAAAAATTGTCATCAATGGGGCGGTATCCTACATTCAAAATGAATTTGTTTATGGTAGACCGATTGATGTAACAGATTGTGAAGCGGTACTAAAATACGCCAATAGTATCCATACAGGCATTGGATTTATTGGTAAAGACAGACACTGTGTAACGATGAACAATGAAACGGTGAGAGAAGCCTTAAGAGACTTTTCAATGGCGATGCCACCGGTAAATCCGTTGTTTTATTTGGAAGAACCGGTCTATCAAATCTGGGTATTTTCAGACAACCGTGCTTTGATCGATAAGTTCAAACAAAAATTCAAACATTTAAGAATTTTCAATTGGCACAAAGATGGGGCGGATATCGTTCACCCTGAGGTCTCTAAAGGGGACGCCATCACCCACGTGAAATCGTTATTGGGCGTCGATAAAGTCATCGCGTTTGGTGATGGTGAAAACGACGTCGAAATGATTCAAATCGCCGACATTGGGGTGGCGATGGGCAACACCAGAAGTGAGTCATTAAAAAAAGGCGCGACGTTGATCGCACCTCGAATCGACGAAGATGGGTTGTTTCAAGCGGCTAAAACATTGAATTTACTTTAGTGCCCGTTTAATCCCTGCGATGATTTCCGGTAAGATTTCATTGGGGACATACATCGATATATCGGCGTTATAGGCTACCAACTCTTTAATGGCAGAAGATGAAACGTACGTATGTTTATAAGATGGGAACAAAATGACCGTTTCGATGTTGGGATTTAAGTTACGGTTAAAATGGTATAACGCAATCTCGTTTTCGAAATCTTTCATATTACGCAACCCACGAATCAGTGTGGTTGCTTTATTTTTTTCTGCGAATCTGACGACCAAGTCATTGGTTTTAGATACATAAATGTTGGGGACTTGCGCGGTCACTTTTTTAATCATTTCGACGCGTTCATTGGGGGTAAAAATGGGGTGTTTTTCACTGTTTTCAGTGACCAACACATACAAAGTTTCAAATTGTTTCGCAGCCCTCAACATGATGTCAAGGTGACCTAAAGTAATGGGGTCAAAGGAACCTGCGTATACAGCATTGCTCATGGTATCACTCTCTTTTATTTTTAGTATACCATATTTCAAATAGTGATTTTCAAAAAACGTTCGATGTGATAAAATAGCCATGAGGTGTTTCACATGCATGCATACAAACGAAGTGTTGTTTTACAATTAGGTGTATTCGGATTTTTCTTTTTCTATGGGTTAGATAATATTTTATTCACGTTGATGGAAAGAACCGTCCCAGTCATCATCGGTGAGTTGGTCATCACATTGATCCTCATAGGTGTTTTTCTATACTTTTATTATAAGACCCCAAAAGAAGTGGTCTATGTGGTCAAGAAAGCAGCCATGGATAAAATCAAGTATGTATTATATACAGTCGCGTTTTCTTTATTGATCAGCATTGTTTTCAGCGGATTTCAAGCGATTGAAGGTTTAGAACTCTACGCTGAAATCATCACTGGGGCGATCACCAGTTTGGCAGGTCTATATGGGGTTTACGTGGGTTTAGAAATCATTCAACAAAACAAATAAGCATCCAGCGATGGATGTTTTTTTTCACATAAAAACAAAATGGTTGACTGCTCAACTACAAGTGCGTATAATGGAGTCAGTTGATGACTCAACCATAAAAAAGGAGACACTTATGCTCAAATTATTCAAGTACTTTAAATGGTGGTATTACCCACTCATACTGCTCATTCTTGGGCTCACATTGATTCAAGTTGAACTCGATTTAGATTTGATTGACTACATGCGTGAAATCATCACCTTGGTAGGCAAAGCGAACATCACCGGGGAATCACAAACCACAGCGATTTTAAATCAAGGGTTGGAGATGCTTGGAATCTCACTCGTATCGATTTTGATCACGATCGTCATTTATTACATCTCAGCCCGCATTGGCGCGAATTTCGTCAAGCATTTGAGAAAACAACTCTATGACAGAATTCATGATTTTTCACTCGAAGAAATCAACCAATTTCAAACCAGCTCATTGATCACGCGTTCTACCAATGACATCACTCAAGTTCAAATGGTGGTCATTGTATTGTTACGCTTGGCTTTTGCTGCACCGATCATGGCGGTGCGTGCGATTCAAAAGATTGTGGATATCGATTTAACCTTATCGATGCCGATAGCGATCGCCATCATCGTCATTATTTTAATGATTTCAGTCATTTTCATTTTTGTTACACCGTTATTTTCTAAAGTTCAAAACCTCACCGATGATTTAAACCAAGTCACGAGAGAAAACCTCACAGGATTAAGGGTTGTCCGTGCGCACAACGCTGAAGGTTATGAACATTCAAAATTCAAGAAGGTCAATAATGAACTCACCCGCATGAATCTATACGTCAACCGTGCGATGCAAATGATGATGCCAGGGATGATGCTTGTCATGAATGGGGTATCGCTTGCGGTCACATGGATTGCAGCCATACTCATTCAAAATCAAGATTTAGGGGCGAATCCACTCGAAGGGATTGCCATCCAGTCACAATTTTCAATCTATGGTATCCGCATACTGTTTGCGTTCATGACACTCACGATGCTATTCATCATGGTGCCTAGAGGGGCCGTGTCTGGCAGAAGAATTTACGAAGTTTTAAAGACAACACCCAAAATCAAAGACCCAGAACAACCCAAAGAGATGCCATCCGATCAAGCAGTGGAAGTCGAATTCAACAATGTTTGTTTTAAATACCCACTTGCCAAAGAATGTGTATTAGAAAACATCTCATTCAAAGCCAAAGCAGGACAAACGGTTGCGTTCATTGGTTCCACAGGCAGTGGTAAATCCACCATCATTAACTTGATACCCAGATTTTACGATGTGACCAGTGGTTCGATAACCCTCAATGGGGTCGATATCCGTGAAATTAGACAAAAAGATTTACTGAACTACATCGGCTACATCCCACAAAAAGGCTTGTTATTCTCGGGTACCATTGAATCCAATTTGAAAATTGGTAAAGTGGATGCGACAGAAGAAGAGATGATTCAGGCGTTAAAAACCGCCCAAGCTTATGATTTTGTCATGGAAAAAGAAAACCAACTCCAAGCAGAAGTAGCCCAAGGGGGTAAAAACTTCTCTGGGGGACAAAGACAACGTTTGTGTATTGCAAGAGCCATCATCAAACAACCTAAGATTTATATTTTTGATGATTCTTTCTCTGCTTTGGATTATCAAACCGACCGCAAATTGCGTGGTGCTTTGAAAGAACAAACGAAATCTGCCATCAATTTCATCGTTGCCCAACGTATCGGTACCATCATGAATGCCGATCAAATCATCGTGCTCGACCAAGGCAAAGCGGTGGGCATTGGCACACATAAATCCTTATTAAGTACCAACAAAGTATACCAAGAAATGGCGTACTCACAACTATCGAAGGAGGAACTCGAAGATGCAAGCCTCTAATAAAAAGACTGCGCCAGCGATGGGTCCAGGACACGGCCCTGGCAGCATGTCGCGTTTCATGGGTCAAAAACCAAAGAACTTCAAACAATCGATGAAAAAACTCATCAAGCATTTGAAGCCATTTTATCGTCCAATCATCATTTCACTCATCCTCGCAGCCGCCTCCACGGTATTCAACATCTTTGGTCCTAGAATGATCGGGGATATGATCAACGCCGTCAGTGATGGCGTCAGTATGGCAGGTCCGGGTAGTTTCATTGTCGACATCGATTTTGAACTGGTCAACCGTTTAGGGTTCATCTTGATTGGTCTCTATGTGACCAGTTATGTCTTCAACATCGCTCAATCATTCCTACTCACCAAAGTAACACAACGATTGAACCAATCGCTTAGAAACGACATTTCACTCAAAATCAACCGTATGCCATTATCGTATTTTGATTCGAGAAGTTATGGCGATGTCTTATCGGTGGTCACCAACGATATCGATACCATCAGCAACTCATTAAATCAAGCCGTCACAGCGATGATTACCTCAGTCACGTCAATGATTGGGATCCTCATCATGATGCTCACCATTTCGTGGCAATTGACTTTGGTGACGCTAGCCTTATTACCCCTATCCATCCTCGCGATTAAAATCATCATGGGCAATGCACGAAAATACTTCAGAGCTCAACAAAAAACATTGGGTGCACTCAATGGACACATTGAAGAGATGTACAGTGGTCACCAATTGATTAAAGTATTCAACGCCAAACAAAACATTGAAGGCGAATTCAATATGAACAATGAAGGTCTTGAATCGAGTGCGTATAAATCCCAATTCTTATCGGGATTGATGATGCCTGTGATGGGCTTCATTGGCAACTTATCGTATATTTCTGTGGCTGTGTTTGGGGGGTATTTGGCCGCGACGAGACAACTTGAGGTAGGTTATATTTTATCGATGATTCAATACAACCGCCGTTTTACCAACCCGATGGACCAAATTGCTCAATCCCTCACCCAACTTCAAAGTGCGGCTGCGGCAGCAGAACGTGTCTTTGAATTCTTAGAAGAAAAAGAAATGGCCAACGAACAAGCCTTAGAAAGCGCTGTTTTGAAACCGGCTGGGAACATTGAATTTAAACACGTCAAGTTTGGATATACACCGGATCGTGTCATCATCAAAGATTTCAATTTAAGCGCGAAATCTGGACAAAAAATCGCGATTGTTGGACCTACCGGGGCGGGTAAGACCACCTTGGTAAACCTCCTCATGAAGTTCTATGAAATTCAAGAAGGGGACATCATCATCGATGGCCAATCGATCCATGATTTAAAACGTGAAGCGGTTCACCATCAGTTCGGAATGGTTTTACAAGATGCCTGGTTATTCACAGGAACGATTTATGATAACCTGCGCTATGGTAACCCGAAAGCAACCAGGGAAGAAGTCAAGCAAGCGGCCATCACCGCCAACATCGACCACTTCATTGAATCCCTACCTGGCGGGTATGATTATGTCATGACCGAGGAATCTGGGATTTCGTCGGGTCAAAGACAGCTCTTAACGATTGCGAGAGCCATGGTCACGAATGCACCAATGTTGATTTTAGATGAAGCAACCTCCTCAGTCGATACCCGTACTGAAATGCTCATTCAAAAAGCGATGGATACCTTGATGAGTAACCGCACATCCTTTGTCATTGCACACCGATTATCGACCATCAAAAACGCCGATACCATCTTAGTCATGAATGAAGGCGACATCATTGAGAGTGGGTCACACGATGAACTCATGTTGAAAGCGGGTTTCTATGCGAAACTCTATCAATCACAATTCGACAGGAAGAACCAATATGCAACCGAATAACGATAAAGAAGTGGTCAAATTACCTTTGATATTGGGAAAAATCATGAAGAAACTCCACAGTTTCGCTGACCCCATCCTAGAAAAGTACAATCTCTCTAGAATCCATGTCCATTATTTGGTCGCCTTATCCGATTGTACAAAATCCATTTCAGCGAAAGAGTTATCTGAAAAGTTATCGGTCGATAAAGCCAACACATCGAGGGCCATCAACGAACTACTTGAACGTGGTTTTGTGGAAAAAGAAACCGAAGATCAAAAATCATTTCCGCTCCGTTTAACAGCTCAAGGCATCCAAGTGGCGAAAGATTTAAAAGAACACAATGCCAAAGAAATGATGGCACTGCTTTCCGTCTTAAGCCCAGAAGAAAAGGCTCAAATGAAGTCCATTTTAACCAAAATTTCAGAAAGTATATAAAAAAATCGCCTTAGACACAAAAGTCTGAGGCGATTTTCATTATAACTGAGTTTGGCAATTGGCACAGTAACCATACACCGTTAAATCATGACTGGTGATTTTGAAATGATGTTTCAGAGCGTCTTCATCCGCGACCCCATGGAAATGACAATCCATTTCGATCATCTTGTGGCACTTTACACAAACCATATAATGTTTGTGTTCAGAAGAAGCCAGTTTATAGTAAGCTGTATTGTCTAAGAATGTTTTTTCAACCAAACGGTATTGTAAAAACGTGTCCATGATACGGTAAACCGTGGATAGATTCATCGAACCTAAAGGTTGTTTCGCATAAATCATTTCCGCCGATAATGGGGCTTTTTGTTTTTGCATAAAGTGTAACAATTGTTGACGCTGTTTCGTCATTTTTAACACATCAGTCACGACCTTTCAATTTGGTAAATCCGAACAATGACATGAATAGTATACCATGAACAACGATGATGGTCGACCCTGCAGGAATTCCCAGTAAATGGGCAAAAATAATGCCTAGGATGGAAACAACCGCATTGATCATTAATCCACGAATCACCATTTGTTTGAAGCTTCTTGAAATCATTTGAGACGATACCGCTGGGAAAATAATAAACGCGGATATCAATAAAGTACCGATGGTTTTAACCCCAATCACGATGATGATGGCGGTTAAGATGGCCAAAGCATAATCGTAATAGGCGATTTTAATGCCTGAAAATTTCGCGTAGTTGTCATCGAATGTGATGGAGAATAATTTTGAATACCCAGTAATGATGAATAGGGAAGTCAAGATTAAAACAGAAAACGATACCCAAATATCCAGCCATGTGGTAGAGAAGATTGACCCGACCAACATCGATTCAACAGACCGATTGAAACCACTGGAGGTGGAAATGAGGATGAGACCAATCGCGAAGGAGAATGAAGAAACCAAACCAATCGCGGTATCGCCTTCAACCAACTTGTTGCGCATCAACCATTTGATGATGATGGCAGCGATGATGACGAAAGGAATCGCAATCCATATGGGTTCTTGTGCAAACAATACCCCAATAATGATGCCTGTAAAACTGATGTGTGCTAAGCCATCGCCAATCAAGGATTGGTTTTTAGAGACCAAAAAGCTCGATATGAAGCCTGTAGATAAGGCGAGTGTCAAACCAATTAAGATGGCACGAATCATGAAAGGCCATAAAAGAAAATCAAACATGGTGATGGTGACCTCCTTTTTTGTGACCCAAGAGTTGGTACTGTTCAAAAGTACCAAAGAATTTAACGACTTGGTCCAATTCTAAAATCCTCGAACCATGGCGTAATCCGTCACTCAAATCGTGGGTGACGTGGATGATGGTCATCCCTTGGTCGTTGAGCTTTTCGATGTAAGCATAAAAGAATTTTCGGAATTCAGGGTCGAGTGCTGAGGTTGGTTCATCCAAAATCAATACATCTGGATTCGATAATAAGGCACGGATGATGTACACCCTTTGTTGTTCTCCACCCGATAATTTATTCATCGGTTGATATATAAAATCAAGCATCCCCATATCCGATAATAGCTTTTTAATGGCTTCATCGGTTGGTTTTTTAGCATTCGATAATTTCAATACTTCATACACATTCGCTGGAATTTGTGCACTTTGAGATAAATGCTGTGGCAAGTAGCCAAAAACCACAGGGGCGATGGTAATCTTGCCCTGTGATGGTTTTTGTAAATTGGTCAATAGTTTAATTAAAGTGGTTTTGCCTGAACCATTGGGTCCAATGATGTTCAAGTAGTCGCCTTTGTTCACATAAAAATCAATATCGGATAAAACAACGGAATTACCATATTCAACTTTTACGTGTTCGGCAGAAATAATCATTTTATAAAACCCCATCCGTGAAATTCAATTTGATATTGTTCAAATTCTCAGTCCACAATTCAACCAAAGTGGTTTTGGCTTTGAATTGGTCCTTTGAAACGTTATGCATACTATGTAGTGGCATCAATACTATATCATAATTATACGCGGATTTTAAGTCATTTTTGATGGTATTCGCTACGCTCATCGATTCGAATGGGTCATAATAAACATAACTTACCCCTGAACTACGAATCGCTTGAATCATTTGTGCAATTTGTGCAGAGGTTGGGTCTGCATCCGGGCTGAACGATTCGGTTAGGCTTATGATGTTCAATTCGAATTCCTCATTCAACGAACTGAATACGTTATGACCAATGAAATAAATGGGTCTCGATGATGGGTTTTCAATGGTTAAGAATTGAGTGCGAATGTCTTTGAGCTGATTTTTCAATACCTCAGCATTCGCTGTATAAATGGCCTCATTTTCAGGATCAATTTGGATAATACTTTGAAGTACAGCTTCCACCATATGTATTTGTGTGTGTACGGATACCCAATAATGTACATCGTGTTCGTGTTCGTCATGATCATCTTCATGAACTTCACCTGGATGTGCTGCTTCATGGATTTCTTCAGTTAAGGCTTCTAAATCCACAGCGATCACATCACCATCGAGGATGTCTAATGCCCAAGTTTCTAATTCAATTGATGCATAAATAAATAGCTTGGCTTGATTGATTTGAATGACTTGTTTAGATGTGGGTTCAAAATCATGGGCTTCCACCCCTGGCGAAAGGATCATGGTATAAGTCAAATCTTGGTCGCCGACAATGGTTCTGACCATGTCATACTGAGGGTATAAGGTCACGACAATATCATAGGTTTTGGTTTGGCATGCACTGAGGATCAGTGTAGCGAGTAATGCTGGTAAAACGATAAAAATTTTCTTCATGGTTGATAGACTCCTTTTTTCACAATACCCATTATAGCACTTCTGTTTTCAACTGCAAATAGTTTGCATTTGCATTTTTCGATGATTTTACAACTTTTATTTGATATGGCGGGCTATATTATGATATAATATGAGCCGTAAAGGTGAGTGGATTAGGTTCCACTCATTTTATTAGTCAAAAGTAGGTGAGTAAATATGGACTTAAAGAAACTCGAAATCATCATCATCGACATTCTAAATCAACACGAATTATCCTTATATAGTTTAAAAACAAAAAAGGAATTTGGAGAAATGATTTTAGAAATTTTGGTCGATGGGGCAGATTTATCTTCTGACCACTTGGGTCTGGTCAACAGCGCACTCAGTGCAGCCTTGACAGAAGATATATTTGATCCTAATTATTATCTAGAGGTATCCTCACCCGGGGCTGAACGTCCACTGCGAAATGCATCGGAAGTGGAAAAAGCCATTGGAAAATATGTGCACATCGAAACACCTGAATTGAATAGTGATGGCTATTTATTGGATTTCAAAGACGGCATCATCACTTTCCAAATCAATTTAAAGGGTAGACTAAAAAAATTAGAAATCCCGTATACAACCGTTAAATCCATGCGTTTAGCGATCAAGTTTTAGGAGGAATGAAACGAAAATGGTAAGCAAAGAGTTTTTTAGATTATTAGAAGTCATCGCAGAAGAACGTGGTATCTCTGTCGAACTCATTACAGATGCGTTTGTTAAAGGGATGATTGTGGCATTTAAAAAGAGTAAAGGCCACACCTCTTGTCGTGTTGAAATCAATCCAGATAAGAATGAAATCTTGGTATTTGAACAACATTTGGTTGTCCCAGATGAAGGGTATGACTTAGAAGCCGACCCGACATTAAAACAAATGAAACTCAGTGAAGCGAAACAACGCAAAAATAGAATTAAAGTCGGGGATATTTTAGAAGAATCCATCAACCCGAAAGAATTCTCTCAAACCGCTGTTGTCAACTTAAAGAATGTATTGAATCAAAACTTGAAGAACATTGAAAAGGAAAATGTCTATCAATTCTTCAAGGAAAAAGAAAAAGAAATGGTGATTGCGAAAGTCATCGGTGAAGATGAAGAATACTACCGATTAGACTTAGGCAAAGAACTCACCACCTTATTGCCAAAAAGAGAAGCACTACCTACCGATAAGTTTGTTGTTGGTGAATCGATCAAAGTGTATATCGCCAGTGTTGAAATGAAAACCAAGGGACCAAAAGTCTTGGTCACTCGACTCGATAAGAGCTTGGTAACAAGACTATTTGAAAACCTCATTCCTGAAGTGAAATCGGGTGTGGTTGAAATTATGGGCATCGCGAGAGACCCAGGTGATAGAACCAAAGTCGGTGTCATGTCCAATGACAAGAATGTCGATGCCATCGGTGCCTGCATCGGTGAAGAATCTTCAAGAATCAGAGAAATCGTTCGAGCACTATCTGGCGAAAAAGTCGACTTATTCTTGTGGAGTACCAATGAACGTGATTTGATTGCCAATTCATTACAACCCGCAGAGGTTTTAGCAGTCACCCAAATCAACCCAATCAAACGTACAGCTTTAGCTATTGTTAAAGACGATAAATTATCGCTTGCGATTGGTAAAGGTGGACAAAACGTTAAATTGGCTGTTCAAGCAATCAACTGGAAGATTGACATCAAGAGTGCATCTATGGCAGAAGCTGAAGGGATTCTATTCTAACGGAGGTTTCGCATGAAAGAAAAAAAAGTACCGATGCGCACATGCGTCGTGACCAAAGAAGTTAGACCGAAAAAAGACCTCATCCGCGTGGTCGCTACCCAAGAGGGTGACGTTTCAGTGGATGTTAAAGGCAAAGCCAATGGACGTGGGGCTTATTTGATTCTTTCCAAAGAAGTGATTGAAAAAGCAAGAAAATCCAAGGCTTTAGATAAGAAATTAGAAGTAACTGTCCCCGATGCCATTTACGATACATTGTTATCGTTATTAGACAACCATGCCTAACCGTTTGGGTTTAGCGCAGGTCGCTGGCAAGGTCAAAGCGGGCACAGATTTTACAGTCGAGGCGATTCGTTCAAAACAGGCTAAACTCGTTTTTCTTGCGTCTGATGCGTCAGACAACACAAAAAAAAGGGTATTAGATAAAGCCAGTTTTTATGCGGTGCCCGTACTGGAAATATTTGATACGGCGACGCTATCGAAAGCGGTTGGTAGAACCAACATCAAAGCGCTAGCGATCACCGATCAAGGGTTTGCCAATATGTTTAAAAAATAGAAGGAAGTGATGATATGAACAAACGTCCTAATTCAAAGAAAAATGAATCTAGAACGTCCAACATACCAAGGAGAGACGCCAACGTCGTTCGTGGTAAAACGATTATTTACAAGCCAAACATGAAAGTATCTGAAGTGGCTGAAGGGTTAGGCATTTCGAATGCTGAAATCATTAAGAAACTCATGATGCTGGGTGTGATGACCTCTGTCAACCAATCGATTGACCGTGATACCATTGAACTCATCTCTGAAGATATGGGATTTAAAATTCAAGACGAAGTAATCACAGATATTACCCGTTTTGATGAAATGAAGTTTGAAGATAGACCTGAAGATTTGGTGAAGCGTGCACCAATCGTGACCATCATGGGTCACGTTGACCACGGTAAAACCACGTTATTAGATACCATCCGTCACACCCGCGTGGTCGCAGGTGAAGCCGGTGGGATTACCCAACACATCGGGGCGTATCAAGTCGAAAGAAATGGTGAAAAAATCACCTTCATCGATACCCCAGGACACGCCGCATTTACTGAGATGCGTGCCCGTGGTGCGAAAGTTACCGACGTGTGTATTTTAGTGGTTGCTGCCGATGATGGTGTCATGCCACAAACAATAGAAGCACTCGAACATGCGAAAGCCGCACAAGTACCCATCGTGGTTGCAGTCAATAAAATGGATAAACCACAAGCCAACCCAGATTTGGTCATGACTGAATTATCCAATCTCGGATTGATTCCGGAAGCCTGGGGTGGGAATACCCCATTTGTTGAAGTCTCTGCATTAAAAGGCAAAGGCATCGACACCCTACTGGATGTCATCCAATTGGTATCTGAAATTGAAGATTTAAAAGCCAACCCTAACCGTCTTGCCAGTGGTACTGTCATTGAAGCTAGACTCGATAAAGGTAGAGGGATTGTCACAACTGTGATTGTCACCAATGGTACATTAAAAGTCGGCGATAACGTCGTTGCTGGTAATACCTATGGTAAGATTCGTACCATGAATGACGATACCAAACGTCGTTTTGATGAAGCGATTCCAGGACAACCTGTGGAAATCACCGGTTTATATGACATGCCAGAAGCTGGAGACATCTTCGTTGCTTTAAGCGATGAACGTCAAGCAAGACAAATCGCTGAAGAACGTCAAGCAAGACAACGCGAAGGTGAAATGGCCAAACAAAAGAAAGCTTCCTTGAAGTCCATGATGGACCAAGCAGAAGCTGAACAAAAAGAATTGGTATTGATCATCAAAGGCGACACCCAAGGTTCGATTGAAGCCTTAAAGGGGTCTCTTGAAAAACTCAATATTGAAGGACTACACGTCAACGTCATCCGTTCATCGGTTGGTGCCATCACCGAAAGTGACGTATCCCTAGCAAGCGCATCCAACGCCATCATCATTGGTTTCAATGTGAGACCAACCACCGTGGTCAGAGAGTTTGCGAAAGGTCAAGGCGTAGAAATCAGACTATACAACATCATCTATAAAGCCATTGAAGATATTGAAGCTGCATTGACAGGTATGCTCGCACCTGAATATGAAGAAGTCGTCACAGGCCAAGCAGAAGTCCGTAGCGTATTTAAGATTTCTAAAGTTGGTGCGGTGGCAGGTTGTTATGTGACCGATGGTGTCATCGAACGTAATTCTTTGGTGAGAATTATTCGTGATGGCATTGTTGTATATGAAGGCAAAATGGCATCATTAAAGCGTTTTAAAGACGATGCTAAAGAAGTCAAGGCTGGATATGAATGTGGTATTTCTATCGAAAATTTTAACGATATCAAAGAAGGCGACATCATGGAAGCCTCAATTGAAAAAGAAGTGGAGCGTGGATAATTATGTCAAGCATTTCCATCGAAAGATTGAATTCATTATTTTTAAGAGAACTCGCTGTCATCATCAACCGTGAAAATAAATCCGATGTGGTCAGTTATTACAACTTAACTGAAGTCCGCATTACCAGAGATTTGTCATTCGCTACGGTATTTTATACCATCTTAAATGATGACCCAGAAGTCATTAAAGTGGCTCAAGCGAACTTAGATAAGATCAACAAACAAGTCAGAAAAGAGTTGGCGGTCAAAGTCAACAATTTGAGAAAGATGCCTGAATTGGTCTTTAAGTACGACGAAGCCCTCGCCTATGGCAACAAGATTGATAAAATCCTTAAATCCATTGAATAGGACCCATTTGGGTCCTTTTTGTTATAAAAACCCGCTCTTTTTTCACGATATAAAAAAATTCAAAAAAATTCTAAATCTGTATTGAAAATTCAAAAAAAGGTGTATAATATAAGTAAGGAGGGGTATTATGGCAATAGAATGGATTATGCCGAAGGACACTTTAGGCACTGTTACCTTCTATGACTCGAACATCACATTGAACAAAGTGGCAGCATCTTATTTCATCGATGCATTTAAAGTCATTGTAGGCATTGACAGAGAAAAAAGACGTGTCGTGATTAAAAATTTAAGCAAAGAAGAAGCCACTCGAGGCGATGTTAATAAAAACCATTTACTGGATGTCGCCATTAAAAAGAGCTATGGCAGAATCAGTAGCAAAAAGGTCGTGAGCGATATTTCGACCGTCACCAATTTTAGTTTTACCAAAGATACGAACTACAAATATCGCGCTAAGTGGAATGCCACAGAAAAGTTACTCGTAATCGAGCTCGATGAGGAGGTTAGGGGTTAATGGAATTCATCAATGAATATTTAATGATTATTATTTGGGCAGTGGTGTTGGTGGGAACCATCCTCATTGAATTTGAAACATCAGACTTGGTAACCATTTGGTTCTCAGTCGGTGCGATTGGCGCTTTGATCGCCGCCGCTTTAGGTATGAATTTTGTCGGACAAATCGCAATTTTCATCGTTGTATCATTCATCTTACTCATTTTAACTCGACCATTGACAAAGCGTTTTATGGACAAAGAAGTGGTGAAAACCAATGCTGACCGTATGGTGGGCATGCATGGTGTCGTCACCACCGAAATTCCATTTGATGGTAAAGGTGAAATCAAAGTATCCTCGCAAATTTGGACAGCCTTTTCTGCTAGAAAAGATGCCATTCCAGTCGGTACTAGAGTCGTGATTTTGGATATCGTCGGTAACAAATTACTCGTCGATATTCTTAAAGAAGAAATATAAAAAAAGAAAGGATGATTTATATGTTTAATGTATTAGCAACACAACCGGGTACGATTGCGTTAGTCATTCTACTCATCGTTTTACTGCTTGCTGTGATTATTGCCCTTTCGAGTATTCGAATCGTTCGCCAAACTCAAGCATTGGTTATTGAAAGATTGGGTCGTTATTATACGACATGGAACACCGGCATTCACTGGTTGGTTCCATTCATTGATCGAGTTTCAAAAGTAGTCACTTTAAAAGAAATCGTCAATGACTATGCACCACAACCCGTCATTACTAGAGATAACGTTACGATGCAAATCGATACCGTTGTGTATTATCAAATCACTGACCCTAAAGCGTTTGCGTATGGGGTGGATAATCCGAACCGCGCACTAGAAACGTTGTCAGCCACCACATTGCGTAACATCATTGGTGCGATTGACCTAGATGAAGCCCTCACCAGCCGTGAACTCATCAATAGCAAAATGCGCATCATTTTAGATGAAGCGACAGACCCATGGGGTATCAAAGTCATTCGTGTCGAATTGAAGAACATCATTCCACCAAAAGACATCCGTGAAGCAATGGAAAAACAAATGAGAGCTGAACGTGAAAAACGTCAATCGATTTTGATTGCTGAAGGGGAAAAACAATCCGCCATCTTAAAAGCTGAAGGGTTCAAAGAATCTCAAATCCTAGAAGCACAAGCGAGAAAAGAAGCAGCCATCTTAAAAGCTCAAGGGGAAGCTGAAGCCATCCTTAAAGTTCAAGAAGCAACCGCAAAAGGGATTGAAATGATCAAGAAATCTGGTGCAGACCAAGCCGTATTGACCATGAAAGCCTATGAAGCGTTGGTTGAAGTATCGAAAGGTCAAGCAACCAAACTCATCATCCCATCGGACCTTCAAGGACTTGCTGGATTGGTTACATCCGCTAGAGAAATGTTTTCAGAAGACAAGAAAACCAGTAAGTAAATCATAGAGCAGGCCTAAAAACCTGCTTTTTTTTCGTCTGATGGGGGATCAATTATGTTATAATTTGATGTAGGTGATACTGTGATTGCAGAAGTAATGCTGGATTTAAAAACCAATCAAATTCAATCTGCTTATGACTATCTCATCCCCAACGATTTAGAGGGATTTTTAGTCGTTGGGATGCGTGTGGTCGTGCCCTTTGGTAACACAACCCGTGTCGGTTTAATTACAGACATTAAATCCAGTTCAACCGAAGCCACCAAAACCATCATTGAACCCTTTGATTTGGATCCGTTCATCGATAAAGAACAACTCCATTTGATTGACTACTTAGAAAAAGAAGCGTTGATTCCAAAACACTTGGCATATTATGAAGTCATCCCCAATGTGCTACAAATAGAATACAAGAAAAACATCCATGTGATTAAAAGAGAGGCTTTAAAACGACCATTATCCGAGCTTTTAACTGAAGACCATATGGTATTCAAAAAAACATGGATGAAACACTATAGCGCATTTAAAACCGCTGAATCGAAGAAAATCATCCACATTGAAACCACCTACGAACAAAAAAAAACGATCCAAATGGTATCCACATACATAGCAACAGATTTTAAACCAAAAACGCCTAAACAACAAGCGCTTTGGATGTTTTTATCGTCAGAACGAACCCTTGAAGAGGTCACAGCAGAAGGTTACACAAAAGCCATGCTGAAGACACTGGTTGAACAATCGTCTGTAATGACCAAAACCATCGAAAAAGTGTCCACACACAAATCATGGATTGCCAAAGACCCTAAAATATTAACCATGGCACAAAATCAAGCCATAGAAGATATCGCTCAATCCTTCCAGAACTATCAAAGACACTTGTTAAAAGGGGTGTCAGCATCTGGTAAAACCGAGGTATTTTTACAGTTGTGTTTGAAGTTGCAAAAAAAGGAACAACAAGCCCTGATCATTACTTTAGATGAGGCATTGGTCACACAAATGGCAGAATATATATCGCCCTATTTAAGTGTATCCACCATCCATTCAGGTTTGACAGAGCAACAAAAATTAGATGCCTATCGTGCGGTTCAATTGGGCATTTCTCAAGTCTTGATCACCACACCTCTTGGCTTATTTACCCCGTTTAAATCGTTGGGTTTGATCATTGCTGATGAAGCACAAGACCGCATCTATTTAGACTTCGCCAAAAAGGTGCATGGCTTAGATGTTTTGGTTGAACGTGCTAAGTACCACAAAGTACCATTGGTATATGCCTCTGCCACCCCACCAGTACACCTTCTATATGACGCACAGATGGGTAAGCTCCACTGGATTGAACTGTCTGAGAAAGTCTATCAAACCGAGGATGAAGTGATTATCGTCGATATGAAAAAGGAGCTGGAAAACGGTAATTTTTCAATGTTGTCTAAAACGCTTCATGAGGCAATTAACCAAACTTTAAATAAAAAACAACAAGTCTTGATTTTAGCCAATCGAAGTGGCTATGCACCATATGTGATGTGCAGAAGTTGTGGGCATGTCCCCAGTTGTGAATATTGTGATACCCCACTCGTTTATCACAAAGAAAAACACAAATTGAAATGTCACCACTGCGGGTATAGCATCACACCTGTGTATGTATGTAGTGCCTGTGGTAGTGAAAAGATTAAACCGGTGGGCATCGCGATTGAACAAGTTGAATCTCATATGAAGATGGCATTTCCACATGCAAGCGTCCGTCGCTTGGATGCCGATGCCACAGCCAAAAAAGGGGTATACTTGAATGCCATCCAGGCATTTAAGAATAAAGAGATTGATATATTAATTGGGACACAAATGATTTCTAAAGGTCACGATTTCGATATCCCTTTGGTAGGCATTTTATTGATCGATTCGATGTTGAAAGCACCTACTTATTTGGCCAATGAACGCACCTACCAATTGATTAGACAAACGATGGGGCGAGCAGGACGAAAGCAACCGGGCTTATCCATCATTCAAACCTATCAACCAGACCATTTTGTCATGAAAACCATCCAAGATGAAACGGCCTTCTACGAACAAGAATTGAGTCGTAGGATGCTTGCAAAAAATCCGCCTTATACCCAATTACTCACGATGGTTTTCCGTAGTAAATCCTTGGGTTTAGCGGAAAAAACAATTCAGCGATTGAAACAAACCGTGCTGGCACGTTATTCACAATATGACGTCATCGGACCGAGTGAATACCAGCAAAATACCTACAAATTGATGATTAAAACCCAAAAACGTCAAGATTTAAGTACACTGATTACGTGGATTAAACAGACGTTTGAAAATCCATCCTTATCGATCGCTTTTTATCGATACAACGATGAAGTTTAGGAGAAACAGATGAATATAGTCTTTATGGGCACACCTGCTTATGCGGTACCTACATTAAAAATGTTACATGAAACCTATGGGGTGAAGCTCGTAGTAACACAACCCGATAAAAAAATGGGTCGAGCGGGTAAAGTTGAATTTTCACCCGTTAAACAATACGCTTTAGATAACCAGATCCCTTTATTTCAACCCATCAAAATGAAACTCGATTATGAACCTATTTTGGCAGTGAATCCAGACATCATCGTCACCGCTGCTTATGGTCAAATGATCCCTAAAGCTGTATTGGATGCTGCCATAGCGGTCAATTTACATGGTTCAATATTACCAAAATATCGCGGTGGAGCCCCCGTCCAATATGCCATTAGACAAGGTGAGTTAGAAACTGGGGTTACCCTCATGTATATGGCTCAAAAAATGGATTCTGGTGACATCATCGATGTGGAAAAACTCCCGATTGAATCGAGCGATACCACCGATACTTTAATGGGCAAAATGAGTCTTATAGCAAAAGATTTGTTAGAAAAAAATATCCAAGACATCCTTTCTAAAAAGAACCATCGATACCCACAAGATGAAACCCTAGTGACATTTGCTTATAATTTAAAACCTGAGGATGAAATCTTAAATTTCAATCAGACCTATCGTCAAATCGATTGTCATTTAAGGTCGTTGTTATCACAACCGGGCGGGTCAATTTTTATTAACAATTCGCGGATTAAGGTGTATGAAATCGCAAAAAGTGATATAATATTAGACGGGGTCCCCGGTGAGATTTTAAGCGATAAAAAGCGATTGCTGATCCGTTGTTCTGACGCAGTCGTCGAATTGATTAAAATTCAACCTGAAAATAAGAAGGTCATGTTGGCAAAAGACTTTCTCAATGGGCAAAAACTATTCGTCAAAGGAGACAAATTAAGTCTATGAAGAAAAAAGTATTATTCAGTCGTGAAGAAATGACCAGACTGTGTGTGGAAGCACTCAAAAGTCGTGGCGTTTCCGTCGATGATATCGCAGAAATTGCGTACAAACAACAAGCGCGTTATACCGACAACATCAAGTTTGAAACGTGCAGACAATCGGTTTTAAAAGTATTGTCTTTAAGAGATATTTTCCACCATGTCTTGTTATCGGTAGAAATCGATAAATTGGTTGAAAAGAAAATGTTTTCTTCACCAATTCAAGACATCATTGAACAAGATTTGGGCTTATTTGGTGTCGATGAAGTATTGGGGCTCGATGTGGCTAGACTCTATGGTGTCATTGGTATGACTAATTTTGGTGATATCGATGTCAATAAGCACGGGATTGTTAAAAAACTCAATGAAGATGGCAAAAAAGAAGGCATCGTGCATACATTCTTGGATGACATCGTTGGTGCCATCGCAGCCGCAGCATCCACACGTGTCGCTCAAGTCATCAATGAGGACATTGCGCAAGAAGAACCACACAAACAAATGTCACTATTTGACTAATTCAATTTTTTTAGGGGGACAAGCGTGAAAAAGGATAAATTTAAGCATTTAACCAAACACTTTTTTAGCCGCTTGTTTGGCTTTGAAGAAAATATCGATATCACCGACGATGTGATGGTTTTACACCGTAGAAATATCGTCATCAAAAATATCATCTTTCTATCGAATATCGTTTATTCGATCATATTATTCTTTATCGCAGCGGTAAACAACGAGCCATCTGACTGGCTCTTTTCTGCGTTATCCTTCCCATTTACGTTCTTTTTAAATAATGTCATCAATCGCTTAATATTTGGTGAACGACATGACAAAACCAAGCAAGAAGTTGCGATGTATGTAGAAGCGATTTATATGTTTATATCCGCCATTTTGATTTATGCAAGACTTTATGGCAATTTCGAAACAGCGGCCTACATCCTCATCTATTATTCTGTGGTTGTCATCTCGCTGTATCAAAGTCGACGACTCATCATTTGGACATTCCAAGGGATGATTGCTGGGATTACCTTCATCCATTTTGTGTGGACCTACCAGTTGACACAACAATACCAAGGGATGGGTGTGATGGCGTTTTTAAAAGCATTCCTACCCACAGAAGAAGCCCAAGATTTTTACTTAAGAATCGTTTTATTTACCATTTTTATGGTGGTCATCTATTCGATTGTTTCGATGGGTGCCTATATGCAAGAAGAACGTAAAAAAGAACTCATGAAACGCCGTGAAGTTCAAACCGATTTTACCAACATCGTCACCGATTTATATTCAGTCGTACTGTCATCAAAAAGAGCATTTTTAGACCGTCAGCACATCGATTTGGTATTAAAAATGAGTGGTAGACTTGGGGCATATTATGGTTTAAATACCAAGCAAATCGAGTATATTGAACAATACGCCACCATCCACATGCGTGCCCATGAAATTGAAGATTTGGTCCAAAAAGGGATTGAAACCGAAGATTATGAAAATTTAAAAAAGAAAACCACACTGGGTACGATGATTGCGAAAAGATTTCAACTGGCTCAAAAAGCCGAAGAAATCGCTCGCGCACACATCGAAGGTGTGGCCAATGATAAGTTTGTCACAGAAATGCGCGCAATCCAACCACAAATCGAATCACAAGTTATTTTATTGGTGGATTTGTATGTAACGATGCGCAGTTCTAAATCTTACAAAAGACCTTATCCGAATGCTGCAGTCATTCAATTATTCGAAAAAAGTTTCTATGTTTATTTTGAATCCACACTCGTTGAACGCTTCTTAAAATTCAAAACAGACTTCGAAAAAATTTACAATGAATATTGATGTAAATACGCTTGCAAAAAGAATCCAGCATGTTATAATAGGTATGCTTAATTAACTGAATCCAATCTTATTAAGAGCTACGGAGGCGAGTCGCCTGTGAGGTAGCAGCAACCTGCACAAGCAAGGTGCTAATGACGAGGGGTACAACCCAACAATGAGAGATTAGAAACTCTTTTCGTTGGGAAAGAGTTTTTTTGATCTTTGGAGGTATATAATCATGGAAAGAAAACTATTTACATCAGAATCAGTTACCAGCGGACACCCAGATAAAATTTGTGACCGCTTATCCGATGCCATCTTAGATGCCATCTTAAAAGAAGACCCAGAAGCCAGAGTGGCATGCGAAACCGCGGTGACGACCGGGCTTGTTTTGGTGATGGGGGAAATCACCACAAAAACATATGTAGACATACAAACCATTGTGCGCAATACCGTCGCAAATATCGGTTATGACCGTGGTAAATATGGATTTGACGCTGAAAATTTAGCCGTTTTGGTTTCAATCAACAATCAATCCCCTGACATTGCGATGGGTGTCGATGAATACGACGGCCACGAACAAGGTGCCGGAGACCAAGGTTTGATGTTTGGTTTTGCTTGTGATGAAACTGAAAATTACATGCCACTACCGATTGAACTCGCACACAAATTGGTCAGACGTTTGGACGAGGTTAGACATCAAAATATTTTAGATTTCTTAAGACCGGATGGCAAAGCCCAAGTGACCATTGAATACGATGAAAATAACCGTCCGGCTCGAATTGATACCGTGGTGGTATCATCACAACACGCCGATATCGACATTGAAATCGTCAGACAAGGCATTAAAAAAGAAGTCATCGATGCGGTATTACCAAAAGCCTTAGTGGATGAACATACCAAATTCATGATCAACCCAACGGGTAAGTTTGTTGTCGGTGGTCCTAAAGGGGACTCTGGTCTAACAGGACGTAAAATCATCGTGGATACCTATGGTGGTTATGCCCGTCATGGGGGTGGGGCTTTCTCAGGTAAGGACCCATCTAAAGTCGACAGAAGTGCATCTTACATGGCAAGATATATTGCAAAAAATGTCGTAGCAAGTGGGATTGCTTCTAAGTGTGAAGTTCAATTGGCTTACGCAATTGGTGTGGCTAAACCCGTATCGATTCGCATTGATACGTTTGGAACAGCTAAAGTTGCCGATGAAAAAATCACTGAAGTCATTCGTAAACATTTCGATGTCACCCCTAAAGGCATCATTAAAACCTTGGATTTAAAACGTCCGATTTATCAAAAAACCGCGAACTACGGCCATATGGGACGCAGTGACATCGAATTGCCGTGGGAACGTTTAGATAAGGTTGATTTCTTTAAGCATTTATTATAAAATAAAGTAGGTGATTCTATGGAATATAAAGACGTTTTAGCGACTTATGAAGCGAAGCGATTGGAGATGTATCAAGCTTACCAATCGAACATGAAAAAAGGTTTCTTGTTATTGATTGTGTTGGTGGGCATCTATTTTCTAGCGAAAGCTGGACAAATCGCGAGTGAATACCGTAAACTCACCAAAGAAAAAATCATCAAAGCATTGATTCAATCACAGTATGAAGATGCAGAGTATTACCCAAAAGATTCCATTTCATTGGCTCACATCAATGGGTTGAACTTTTATCAAAGACCTGACCGTTTCCATGGGGAAGATTTGATGAGGGGTAAATACAAAGGCGTCCGATTTGCATGTTCAGACATTCACATGGAAGAACGTGTTGAACACCGCGACTCCAAAGGCAATGTAACCTACTCATACCAAACCATCTTTAAAGGCCGTTGGTATACCTTTGATTATGAACGTGATTTCAATCAAATATTACAAGTCAAAGAAGGACGTTTCGTCGGTGCAGCCGCTAGAGGATTAAAGAAGTATGAAACCGAATCGGTGCAATTCAATAAAAAGTTTAAAGTATTCGCATCCGACGAACAATATGTATACTATCAACTCACCCCAGTATTGATCGAAAAAATATTGGAAATGGAAAACATGCATCGTGGGCATTATCAAATGATGTATTATGGCAATCATTTGGATGTCGCTGTGTATGACTCATCCGATTCATTTGAATTAAAATTAAAAACACCGCTAACCATGGAAACCATTGGTCACATCTTAAATGACATTGACATGCCAGCAGCCATCATCAATGAGTTCAAGTTGGATAGCGAAAAGTTTAAGAAACAATAGGAGGATTGAAATATGGACACAGGACTTATCGTTTTATTTGTGGTACTCGGTTTACTGTTGGTCATCGTATTATGGGTGATTGGCACCATCAATACCTTCAACAGACTTTTGGTTAAAGTCGATGAAGCTGAATCTGGTATTGATGTCGCTTTAACAAAGCGTTTTGATTTATTGACTAAAATGGTTTCTGCTACCAAAGGTTATGCAGACCATGAAAGAAAGACTTTAGAATCCGTCGTTGCTATGCGTCAACCAGCGCACGGTGCACCGATTGGTGAAAAACAAGCGTTCGCAAATCAATTGTCAGAATCGATGGCACGCTTAAATGTGGTCGTGGAACAATACCCACAACTCAGAGCATCAGAAAACTTCGCTAAACTTCAAAGTGCAAGCACTGAAGTCGAAGAAAACCTACAAGCAGCTAGACGTGTTTACAACGCCAACGTTTCTTATTACAACCAAAAGATCGTGGTATTCCCAAGCTCGATGATTGCTAATTGGAAAGGTTTCACGAAACGCGACTTCTTTGAAGCAGAAGCATCCAAACGTCAAGACGTTGAATTTAAATTCTAATCTAGAAAAACGCTTCGGCGTTTTTTTATGTTAAAAAATGGGGTTTGGTTGTAATCCAACCCCATTTATAGTAATATACTATAGAGATATTAACCAAAGAGAGTGTGATTAGATGTTTAAAAAATGGTTTGACTCAGGTATTAAAGAATTAAAGAAAGCAAAACCAATCGCGGACAAAATCGATAAATTGGCTTCTTCCATGGCTGCCTTAAGCGATGAAGAGCTTAAAAATAAGACGGAATCATTCAAACAACGTTTCCAACAAGGTGAAACCCTAGACCAATTGTTGGTCGAAGCTTACGCTGTTGTTCGTGAAGCTTCCAGACGTGTGACTGGGATGTACCCATACTATGTTCAATTGTTGGGTGCGATTGCTATCCATGGGGGGAACATCGCTGAAATGAAAACCGGTGAAGGTAAAACCTTAACCGCGGTTATGCCAGCGTATTTGAACGCACTCAATGGGTTAGGCGTTCACATTGTTACCGTCAACGAATACCTCGCCAGACGTGAAGCCGATGGTGAAATTGGTGACATTTATCGTTTCCTTGGATTAACCGTTGGACTCAATATCCGTGAATTGACTCCAGATCAAAAGAAAGAAGCCTATGCTTGTGATATCTTGTATTCGACCAACTCCGAGTTGGGTTTCGATTACTTACGTGACCACATGGTTTTATATGCGAAAGATATGGTTCAAAAACGTGGTTTGAACTACGCCATCATCGACGAAGTGGACTCCATTTTAATCGATGAAGCGAGAACCCCACTCATCATTTCAGGTGGTGCGAAACAAAATCAAAACTTATATCAAGCGGCAGACCGCTTTGCGAAGTATTTAAAAGACGAGGATTATGTCATTGACATTGAATCAAAAACCATCGAACTCTCTGAAAGTGGGATTGTTCGTGCTGAACAAATGTTTAGAGTTGAAAATCTGTATGACATCAACAACGTAACTTTACTTCACCACATCAATAATGCTTTAAGAGCGAACTATATCATGTTTAGAGACAAAGACTATATGGTCGTCGATAACGCGGTGTTGATCATTGACCAATTCACAGGTCGTGTTTTACCAGGTCGTCAATTTTCTGAAGGCTTACACCAAGCTTTAGAAGCCAAAGAAAACGTTGAAATTAAAAAAGAAACGGTGACGGTCGCTACCATTACGTATCAAAACTTCTTTAGAATGTACAAAAAACTCTCTGGGATGACGGGTACTGCAAAAACCGAAGAAGAAGAATTCAGAGAAATTTATAATATGTATGTTGTCGAAGTGCCTACCAATGAACCTGTTGTTCGTGTGGACGCTCCAGACTTCTTGTTTGTTACCTTAGAGGATAAATACAATGCTTTAATCGATGATATCGAAGAAAGACACCAAAAAGGTCAACCGATATTGCTTGGTACAGTCGCTGTTGAAACCTCAGAAATCCTATCCAGATTACTCTCCCGCCGTGGCATTAAACACGATGTATTGAACGCGAAACAACACGAACGCGAAGCCGATATTATTGCGAAAGCAGGTCATAAATACGCGGTGACGATTGCCACCAACATGGCCGGTCGTGGTACCGACATCAAACTGGGTGAAGGTGTGGTAGAATTGGGTGGTTTGGCCGTTATTGGTTCCGAACGCCATGAATCTAGACGTATCGACAATCAGTTGAGAGGTCGTTCAGGACGTCAAGGTGACCCAGGTTATTCTAGATTCTATCTATCTGCAGAAGATGAATTGTTGATGCGTTTCGGTGGTGAAACCTTTAAACAACGAATCGCGATGATTTCTAAATTGAATACCGATAAGGATGCAACCAAGCCTCAACCACTCGAATCAAAGATGTTCTCAAGATTCGTATCCTCTGCTCAAAAACGCATTGAAGGGCAAAACTACGATACCCGTAAAACGGTCTTAAAATACGACGATGTCTTGCGTAAACAAAGAGAAATCATGTACGCTGAACGCACCTTCGTACTCACAGAAAATAACATTGAACCATTTGTCATCAAAGCGATTGAATCGTACATCGATAGTGCGGTTCAACCCCTCATGGTTCAAGTGGGGAAAAATAAGTATGATATTAACGATGAAGCCATCCATGTGACTTTCGATGGGGTCTTGTTCGTTCGTGGTACGGTGGACAAACAAAAACTATCCGAACTCGATGAAAAAGGCATTCCAGCGTATTTAAAATCATTGGCGATGCATGAAATCGAAAACAAAAAAGCCCAATTCCCTGAAGAAATCTTCAATGAGTTCTTAAAGGTCATTTCACTGCGTGTCATCGATACGTTCTGGATGCGTCACATCGACCAAATGAGCGAACTGAGACAAGCGGTCACCCTCCAACAATATGGTCAAGCCAACCCGCTTCAAATATATCAAAAAGAAGGTTTCAATAAGTTTAGAGAGATGACCTTAAACATTTCTAAAGATATCGCAACCTACGTCTTACGTGCCCAAATCCGTGTCAATTCTGAACGTGAAGAAGTCGTTAAGAATACGAAAACCAATGAGGGTGGCGAACTGAGAACCAAGAAACCAGGCAAAGTCAAACAAAACCACAATCAACGTAACATGCCTAATTGGAAACGCAGATAAGCATTAAACACTCTTCGGAGTGTTTTTTTTCGATATAATGATACTAGGAGGATATACTTATGGATATCACAAATACATCAATTCAATCTTATATGGAACAATTACCGAAAGACCGATATGATGCCATCACCTATTTGATTAACGAAATGAAACAAATCACCCAAAGGGAACCTAAACTCTGGGGGACCATCGTCGGTTTCGGTAAACTCTATTATAAATACAAAACAGGCAACGATGGTTATATGCCCATCTTGGGGTTATCGAGCCGAAAACAAGCCATCACTTTGTACCTAACGTTTGATATCGAACAATACGCAGAATTGAATACATTGGGTAAATGTACCTATGGTAAAGGTTGTTTATACCTTAAAAAGTTATCGGATGTGGATTTAAACGTATTGAAGGTGCTGATGCAAAAAGCGTATGTGGATGCCTTAAAATACGATTTCGTGACATTAATCGAATAACATATAACCGCTTTGTATGGTGAAAATCTTATAACTTTGTTATAATGGATTTGAGGTTATATTATGGAACGATATGAATTAAATAAATACCTAGAGTCATTCGAAGTACGCTTGGCGGATTTAGAAAAAGCACTCGATATGGACAATTTAAAACAAAAGTTTGAAGCCAACAGTCGCCAAATGTCCGCGGCTGATTTTTGGGATGATGTAAAATCAGCTCAAAAAATGATTGAAGTGACCAACCAACAAAAAGAACAAATCGATACATACGAATCGTTGTATCATCAATTTAAAACATTGGAAGAATTGGCACTCGTGACCGATGATCAATCTGAAGATTTTATCATGATTACAGATGAAGTCTATGTCTTAGATAAAGCATTGAAGTCTTTTGAAACATTGACGTTATTGAACGGACCTTACGATGATTTGCCAGCCATTTTAGAATTACATCCGGGGGCTGGTGGCACCGAGTCACAAGACTGGTGTGAAATGCTTTACCGCATGTATCAACGTTATGCTGTGAGAAAAAACTACAAGATCGAAGTTTTAGACTATCAATCAGGCGAAGAAGCGGGCATCAAGAGTGTAACCATCCGTATCAAAGGCAAATACGCCTATGGTTATTTAAAGAGCGAACATGGGGTCCATCGCTTGGTTAGAATCTCACCATTTGATTCCAATGCACGTCGTCACACCTCGTTTGTGAGCGTGGAAGTCATGCCGGAAATCGACCAAAGAATCGATATTCAAATCAAAGATGAAGACATTAAAACCGATGTCTATCGAAGCAGTGGGGCTGGTGGACAAAGTGTCAATACTACCGACAGTGCGGTCCGTGTGACCCACTTACCGACAAACATCGTTGTCACCTGTCAAAATGAACGTAGTCAAATCAAAAATAAAGAAGTAGCGATGGAGATATTAAGGTCGAAACTCGCCGTTTTAGAAATTGAAAAACAAAGAAAATTATTGAATGAAATTAAAGGGGAACAAAAAGACATTGGTTGGGGTTCACAAATCCGGTCTTATGTGTTCCACCCGTATCAAATGGTGAAAGACCATCGAACCGATTATGAAACCAGCCAAACCACCGCGGTGATGGATGGTGAAATCGATGGTTTCATCAATGCCTATTTAAAGTCAGGTGATTAGATGATCAAAAAAATCGCGTTTGAGTACGCACAAATTGCTTTTGGGGTTACCATCATGACCCTTGGTTTTTACTTTTTTCTACTCCCTGAAAACTTAGTTATTGGGGGCGTCATGGGTTTGGCTGTCATATTTAAAGCACAAATTAACCCATCGATTGTCGTATTCATATTGAATACATTCTTATTATTTTTAGGATTGTTCGTTTTAGGCAAACATTTTTTCTTAAAAACCATATTTGGTTCTTTGGCTTCTCCAATCATATTATTTATCCTTGAAACCATTGGTGCCAATGAGGCATGGATCATGAACCAATTGACTGAATCGAAGCTTTTGATTGCAGCGGTGTCTGGGTCGATTTTGGTTGGTTCAGGGCTAGGTATCGTATTTAGATTTGGTGGCACCACCGGTGGTATGGATGTGCTTCAAAGCATCATCCATAAGAAACTGCACATCCCATATCAAATCATCTTTTATTTCACCGATGGTTTGGTCGTGGTTTTATCTTTGATATTCTTTAGAGACATCGAATTATTTATATACGCAGTAGCAAGCGTATTCTTGATATCCATCATCGTGGACAATGTGTCCATTAAAGGTCGTGCGGGACAAACCATTTTTGTGATTACGAAGAAACCAGATTTGATCAAACAAGCCATATACGACACCATTGATCGGGGTTGTACCTTGATTGATTCAGAAGGTGGATTCAGTGGGCATAAAAGTAAAATGGTCATTTGTACGATGCGCAATCGTGAAGTCAATAAAATGCGTTCTGTCATCGAACGGATTGACCCAGAAGCCTTCACCTTCATGACCGATACGAAAGAGGCGGTTGGACGTGGATTTAGTAAAGAATAAGAAATTATATGTAACAATCATCATTAGCCTTGTCATAGGTTTTTTAAGTGGGTGCGAAGTAACGCTACCCACTTTTTTAACCAAACCCGACTTGTATGAAGTATATTCAATCTTGGATCAGTACTATTATAAAGATTTAGATTTTACCATCAATGATGTCACATCTGTTGAAGATTTATTAGAACGACTCGATGATCCTTATACCTATCTTTATGTGCCCAATACCCGTACCATCGAACTCGATGAATCCTATTACGGCATTGGTATTACCATCATCGATGATCCGCTTGGGTTGAAAATCGCGAATGTCAATCCACTGGCCGATTTGGCTGGCAAAATTTATGTGGGTGATATCATCCTTGAAGTCAATGGAACGACACTTTCACCACTCAAGTACGATGAAAAAACACCCCTTTTATCGGGTGATTTGAACGATGAATTTGCTTTGGTCATACAAAGAGGAGACCAAGTGGTGAATACGACCGTTTCGGTCCATGAAATTCCCATCAACTCTGTAACATCCAAAGTGTTTGACAATAAGATTGCTTACATCGATATCAACCGCTTTGCTGGAAAAACGGGGCTGGCTTTCCGTACAGAACTCGCCTTAATCGAAGCCCAAAACCCAACCGGTTTAATCATCGATGTGCGAGATAACGGTGGTGGTTATTTGACGGCAGTGGTCGATATCATCGCGCAATTCGCTACAGGGGATGGTCCAGTGGTAACCATGCACCGAATCTATGATGATCACAAAACCAATTATATGGGCAACCCAGATAATGTTAGAAAAACATACCCCATCGTGATACTACAAAATGAACACAGTGCGTCCGCTTCAGAAGTATTGGCGATCGCTTTAAGAGAAAATGGCAATTACCCCATTGTAGGTGCAAAATCTTTTGGTAAATTCGTCTATCAAACCACCTTTGTTTTAAGTAAACAAGGGAAGGAAATGTATTTCAGTATGACCGAAGGTTATTGGTATTCACCGAATGGTAATACGGTTGAGGGAGGCATCGTGCCCGACCAAATCATCGAACAATCGGGACTATTATCGCGCAGTTATCCAATTTACGTTAAAGAACTTGTTTTAAACGATGACTTGACCGATTATCAAGCACTGATCGATGTGCTTAATTTACAAGAAGATACGTTAGAAGACCGTACCGATGTTTTGAGTTTTGATGAAGCCCTCGAAGCCAAAATTCGTGCTTTTCAAACCGCTCAAAGTCTACCGATTACGGGCACACTGAATTACGAAACAACCATTAAATTGATTGATTTTTATCGCACATATCGTGAACAATCGGTGTTTGATTTACAACTACAAAATACGATCGATTACTTGGTGAGTTATGAAAGTTGAAAAGCTTGAACGTATCCGCTATGGCTACAAACTCACCATCGATGGTAAAATCACACCACTCGAAGAAGAAACAGTCGTCGTATTTAAACTTAGAAAAGACACGGAAATCGATGAAAAAACATGGCGAAAAATCTTAGAGGCCGATGCAATCCATGTTCAAAAAAGAAAAGCCATTGTACAGTTAAAAAAGCCCCAATCGGTCCATGAGTTTAAAACCTATTTGAGGGGGCTAGGCGTGGATGAGCAAAATATCGAGACTTGGACAAACACCTATAAAAAACTGGGCTATTTAGATGATTTCGAATATGGTAAACTATTGGTAGAGGGCTACCAATCCAAGTATGGGGCTAAAAAAATCGAGTCCCTATTGAAGAATAAAGGATTACACCCAGAAACCATCGAACGATTACTGCCCAAAAATGACGACGTATTAAAAAAACTCGTTCAAAAATCATGCAAATCGGTTCAAAAGTCCACCTATATCCAAGCCAAAAATGCGATCATAAGGCAATGGATGGCCAAAGGGTTTGATTATGAAACCATCCAAACCTATGTGGACATGTATCTAGACCCAAAACGATTCAATGAAGATGATAACATCGTTAAAGAATATAAAAAATTAAGAACAAAATACGAACGCACCTATCAAGGGTATAAATTGAAACAAAAAATCACCCAAGCACTGAGACAAAAAGGATTTACCGGTCAAAAGATCGAGCAAATATGCCTAGAAATGGAGAACGATTATGTACAAGATTTCGAATGAAGATGCTTATTTCTTTATGCAGGGCAAACTGTATGATGCCTATCGTATTTTTGGTGCGCATTTGATCAAAGATGAACAAGGCTACATCACAGGGACCCGTTTCACGGTGTACGCCCCCAACGCTGTGATGGTATCGGTCGTGGGTGAATTCAATAATTGGCAAGAACATGCCCATACATTGAGTAAAATCGATGACATCGGTATTTGGTCTATCGAAATTCCGTGGAATTTAGAATGGGCCAAATACAAATACGTCATTTTTACGAATCAAGGCAAATTGTATAAAGCAGACCCATACGCTAAATTCGCAGAAAACAGACCGAATACGGCTTCGAAAGTGTATGACATCGATGGGTATGAATGGCATGACCAAGATTGGATGTATACGAAAACAAAAGTCTATGATCAACCGGTGATGATTTATGAAATGCACCTGGGTTCTTGGCGTACCCGCTATGGACAATTTTTTAAATTCAATGAAATCGTTGAACAATTGATCCAGTACCTCAAAGAACAAAACTTTACCCATGTCGAATTGATGCCGATATATGAACACCCATTGGATGATTCATGGGGCTATCAAGGCACAGGGTATTACGCAGCAACCGCCCGTTATGGGGTACCTAAAGATTTGATGTATATGATTGACCGTCTCCACCAAGAAGGGTTTGGGGTCATCATCGACTGGGTCCCTGGCCATATTTGTAAAGATGCCCATGGGTTATATTTCTTCGATGGGTCGCCATTATACGAACACGACGAAACCTGGAAGCGTGAAAATGAGGTATGGGGTACTGCCAACCTCGATTTATCGAAACCACAAACCAAGAGTTTCTTAATTTCAAACGCTTGTTTCTGGATGGATTATTTCCATGTGGATGGTTTTAGGGTGGATGCGGTATCTAACCTACTTTATTATTTAGGCGATTCACGCAACGGTACTGACCAAGGTGCGATCGATTTCTTAAGACAATTATCACACGTCATTTTTGGTAAAGATGACCGTATTCTATTCATGGCAGAAGATTCCACAGCCCATGAAGGCGTCACCAAACCGGTCGATGCAGGTGGGATTGGTTTTAATTATAAATGGAATATGGGATTTATGAATGATGTCCTCAGATACTTCAAACGTGACCCAATCCATCGTAAATGGCATCATCATGACATCACGTTCGGTTTGACCTATGCGTTCTCTGAACAATTCGTTTTACCATTTTCACACGATGAAGTTGTCCATGGCAAAGGCACATTACTCACCAGAATGCCTGGCGATTATTGGCAAAAATTTGCGAATTACCGTTTACTCATGGGTTTATACATGACCCACCCAGGGAAAAAGTTATTGTTCATGGGTCAAGAGTTCGCTCACTTCCAAGAATGGAGTGTCCACCGTCAACTCGACTGGAATTTATATGAGTTTAAATCGCATCACAATGCCAATGAATTTGTGAGAGATTTGTTATATTTATATAAATCTGAACCCGCTTTACATCAATTAGACCACTCAAAAGCAGGGTTCGAATGGATTGACTCACAAAACGCTGAGCAATCGATCTTTAGCTACATCCGTTATGGTAAAAACAAAGAAGACCACGTGATCGTTGTCTTAAATATGACGCCAGTCGTATACCACCAATATGAGATTGGGGTCCCGATGGCTGGGGTCTACGATGAAATCATCAACAGTGATTTAATGAAGTATGGAGGGTCTGACCAATACAATGGGTTACCCCTTGAAACACATGAAGGTCAATGTCACCATCAATCACAGTTCGTTCAGATGACTATTGGGCCATTAACGGCACTTATTTTGAAGTATCGAAAATAAAATGTAATCGTTTGCAAAAGAGAAGGCACCTTTCGATGAGGTGCCTTTATGGTATAATCACAATGGATTAATACTGTAAGGAGAACACACATGTCAAATATATTTGAAAATGCAGCCATTTTTAAAAAAGCATTCGTGGAACAAGTAGAAAAGACATATGCGATCGATTTTAATACCTCTAGCAGTTACCAACAATATGTGGCTTTGGGGACCTTACTCAAAGAACATATTGCTTTGGACTGGAAAGAAACAAATAAAATCGAAGCGGATAAACGTCAAGTCTATTATTTCTCAATGGAATTTTTAATGGGACGCATGATTACCAATAACTTAATGAATGCCGGCGTTTATGACGTCGTTAAATCCGCTTTTGAAGATTTAGGATTGGATATCAATGAAATCGAACACAAAGAAACCGATGCGGGTTTAGGTAATGGGGGTTTAGGTCGCTTGGCGGCTTGTTTCATGGACTCTGTCGCTGCTTTAGCACTACCGGTTCATGGCAATTGTATCCGTTACCGTTATGGCTTTTTTAAACAAAAAATTGAGAACGGCTATCAAGTCGAATACCCTGACCGTTGGTTAAAAGACATCCACGTTTGGGAAGTCAGACGCGATGAAGAAGCGGTGGACGTGCCATTTTATGGCTACATTGAACTTTCGGTCATCGATGGTAAACTCAATGTATTCCATCGAAATGCAGAATATGTCAAAGCCGTACCTTATGACGTACCGATTGTCGGTTATAACAACCAAGTCGTCAATACCTTACGCTTATGGAGTGCTGAACCGAGCGACCGTTACCAAAACCAAGGTGGGACTTTCGATTACCATAAGAAACTCAGACAAATCTCAGAAATGCTTTACCCGAATGATGATACCGATGAAGGTAAAATTTTACGTCTCAAACAACAATATTTATTTTCGAGTGCAGGCGTGAACGCCGTCATAAAAAAACATAAGAAGTTGTTTGGCACCTTAGAAAATCTGGCAGAAAAAGCGGTATTCCACATCAACGATACCCATCCAACCTTAATCATTCCAGAATTGATGCGTATCTTGGTCGATGAAGAATCGATGGAGTGGGAACACGCATGGGACATCACCAAACGTTGTGTGGCTTATACCAACCATACCATTTTAGCGGAAGCTTTAGAAAAATGGCCAATCCGTTTGTTCCAACCATTGTTACCTCGAATTTATACCATCACAGAAGAAATCAACCGTCGTTTTGAAATTGAACTCAAACAACGCTTTGGTGAAAATGCCAGAGAAGTAGAAAACATGCAAATCCTCAAAAATGGCATGGTCCACATGGCCAATTTAGCGATTGTTGGGTCATTTTCAGTGAATGGGGTTGCACAGCTACATACCGATATCTTAAAAGACATCGAAATGCGCGATTTTGCCCACTATTATCCGAATAAATTCAATAATAAAACCAACGGGATTACCCACAGACGCTGGGTCTTACAAAGCAACCCTGAAATTGTATCTATCTTAAAGGATACGATTGGGGATGCATGGATTACCGATACGTCAAAACTGGAAGGTTTAGTCAAGTTTGCTAATGACGCATCGATTCAAGAACGATTTGAAACGATGAAGTTGGCAAGAAAACAAGCCTTAGCAGACAAAATTTATAAAGAACAAGGCGTCAAACTCAACCCACACGCGATTTTTGACATCCAAGTCAAACGTCTTCATGAATACAAACGCCAATTGATGAATGCCCTTCACATCATGCATCTATACAATGAATTGAAGTCCAATCCTGAAATGTGTAAGCAATTCTACCCACAAAACTTCATTTTTGGTGCGAAAGCAGCACCGACTTATTGGTTTGCGAAAAAGGTCATCAAATTGATCAATACCATAGCGGATAAAGTCAACAATGACCCAGATACCAATGAACTATTGAAAGTTGTGTTTGTGGAAGACTATAATGTCACCTACGCTGAAACCATCATGCCGGCGGCTGACCTATCAGAACAAATCTCGACCGCTTCCAAAGAAGCTTCGGGTACTGGGAACATGAAGTTTATGATGAATGGTGCCATCACGATTGGAACACTCGATGGTGCGAACGTTGAAATCGCTGATTTTGTCGGTGAAGAAAACATCATCATCTTTGGTTTAAATGCGAAAGAAGTCACCGATCTATATAAGAAAGGTAACTATCAACCCTACGAAATGTATCAAAAAGACCCAAGAATCAAAAAGGTCTTAGACCAACTCACCAATGGGTTCTTTGAAAAAGTCCCACCGTATGAGTTTGAAGATATCCGTAGAAATCTACTCGAACGCGATGTCTACCTCGTACTTAAAGATTTTGATGCGTATGTTGCGGCACAAGCCAAAGCCAACAAGTTATATCAAAATCGTCCACAATGGCTGAAGATGTCCATCATGAATACCGCGAAGTCAGGATTCTTCTCGACAGACCGTACCATGGCGGAATACAACAAAGACATTTGGCACGTTGAAAAAATCAAATAATCATGAAAAATGCGCCTGCAAAGATGATTTGCAGACGCATTTTTTTACTTGTTAACATGATTTTTTCGGAATTAAACATTTTGGTAAGCAACCACGTCCCTGCACCAACCAACAGTAAGTTGATGATGATGGTGATTAAAAGATGGAAGTAGTTGACTTCTAGTCCTAGAATGAAACCAATCGATTGAACCGAATTATACACAGGAATCAAATACATCTTGGTATCGGTTGTACTCGAACCAAACATGCTCGAAATACCCACCAACATGATGATGATCATGAGCGGCATCGCTAGTGAAGACGCTTCTTTGATGGTTTTAGCATACGCACTGATGATGGGTATCAATACGATAAAGATGAGCACTGTAGAGATGATGACTGAAAACAATAACACATACGTACCTAAATCATACATCGCCATAGTGAAGTCTTCGCCAATGAGTTTTGGTAACGATAACATCAAACCTAAGAAACTTGAGGCTGCACTGGCGAGGGCTGTAATCGATAAAGCAATGACTTTTCCCAAAACAATTTCACTGCGTTTGGTTGGGGTCATGCGCAATCGAAATGGCTAAGGACACTTTTTTTCATCCCTGTGGATAAATCGGATACCTTGACTTCACAAAATGGGTGAATGCCAAATTGGTCGAACAACATTTTCTTTCTTCGCTTGATGGTCGAATCTTCAATGTTGTGTAGCTTTGAAAAGTAATCGAACAAGTAGTTTGGCGTAAAGAAATCTTCAAGTTTCAACTCGCTCGGTGAACTACCCACCACTTAACTAGAAGTGGGGGCTTCCTATCCAAACCAGTGTAGCCACCAGTGACTCAATAGGCTATCCCCGTAGTCCCTACGGTTCTTATTCATTTATAACTGAAAAGCTAACTTATACTTTCTAAACCCTTCTTTGTTGATATTGATTGCTGCGTTATGATCTCTATCCAAATGTAACTCACAACTTGGACACTCAAATACTCTCTCAGATAACTTCAAATCTGTTTTGATGTCCCCACAACAACTACATGTCTTTGACGATGGATACCACTCGTCCATCACCATCAAAGTCTTACCTTGTGTTTCTAACTTGTACTTCAAGAATGAAACAAATCTCGTCCATCCAAACCTAGAAATCTGTTTGGCGTAATAAGTGTTATCTATAGACATATCCTTAAGATTCAAACCTTCTACACTTACCAAATCATAACGCTTGGCTATCGCGTTTGATTGTTTATGTAGGAAGTCATCTCTTTTATGTCTGATTCTCTCATGTAATAAGGCGATTTCTAATACTTTCTTATGATAGTTACTAGAACCTTGGATTCTTCTAGATAAACTTCTTTGAAGGACTCTGAGTTTATTGAAGTCTGTTTGGATGTCTTTAGGATAATCCAATTTGAATCCTTCATGATCCACATAGAAATGAGTCATCGAGAAATCGAGTCCGATCGATTCTTTTACATCTTTTTTCTTAATCTCTTTTTGGTATTCATATAGGATAGAGACATAATACTTACCTGTACCAGTCTTAGATACCGTTACACTTTTGAGAATCATCTCATTGGGTATGGCTCTATGTTGTTTGATCTTTACTTCACCCAGCTTAGGTAATTTGATGGTAGTATAAGAAGTGGACAAGTTAAAAGTAGAGAGTTCATGATAGAATAAAACAAGAACGAGGAGCGAACTTTCTATGAAAAAACAGTACACCAAACAGTTCAAAATGGACGCCATTA
>Ga0074195_1000197_pt1 | contig 147041 bp, 113 predicted proteins | sample EPASupsiteHSE623_FD_64525 | JGI IMG/M metagenome (GOLD analysis project Ga0074195, IMG submission 64525) | Bioremediated contaminated groundwater from EPA Superfund site, New Mexico - Sample HSE6-23 | ecosystem: Environmental > Aquatic > Deep subsurface > Groundwater > Contaminated ...
TCTCATTAAGGCTTTAACAGTTTGATATTAACGCATAAACAAGTTCTCCGCCATATACATGGAAACTCTTTCCGCCATATACATGGACAAGTTCTCCTCTATATACACGGACAACTTTACTTCCATATACGTCAAAAAGTTAACTCACACAAAATGAGCTGCTTTCAAACACACTTCTTTGAAGCAAAAATCAATGGACAAGCTATTCAAAATTCCACAAAATCCCGTCAATTTCAGAGTAAAGTGAGTTCTTCAGAAATTCCACATTTATCGCATATAGAGTATTCCATTCAAGTCCTTCATGTTCATATAATTTCCAGAAATTTGTCAAAGAGCTTATTCTCCTGTATTTCGGTTTTGGGTTATTTGCTTGAATGTCGGTTAAAAAAAATGTTTGTTTATTCGGCGAATTTTCAATCGCAACTTCTAACAGCTTTGCAAAGTCAGGTTTATATTTTTCAAGAAATTTAAAGTTTCCTTGGAAGTCAAATTCCCAGTCAATTAGATCACCCCCAAAAAAGCCACCGTCTTTATTTTGTTTAAATTCAGGATTTCCAATATGCAAAATTGTTCCTTGATATTTCTTTAAAAACTGACAGAATAATCCCCGATGACTGATCAGTTCATTTTCTTCAATTATTGCAACATCAAAATCGCGCTGGTTTGTACCAAGATTCCTGCTATCTAATGATATGATTTCTATTGTTGGCATGTTTCTTCCTTGTATAGGCTACAACGTTCGAGTGCAAGTTGCGGAGCGGATTTCGGGGAGCGTTCCTGTCCGCCAGGACTGAACTGCGATGTGGGATTCCACCATTGGCATACCTCCAAACCCCGCTATGCAATTTTCACTTTGTTACAGTGCATTTTTGATCTCCATTTCTATTAAATCGATCATTTCTGCTACCGGTTCAAATAGTGGCTAAACAGAATCAACATCGTAATCAAAGATATTCTCATAGTCCCCTTTTTGCCTCCAATCAAAAAGTTCCGCTAAAAGTCTGCCGTATTTTTTATCAAATTTGCCGGTCTTTACAAAAAGAAGTGAAAACTGAGTTTTTGTTGCCGAATGAGATTTCGTTTGAATATTATTAAAGACAGGAAGCCCATTAACTGCATAGAATAAGGCATAATACAACCTATTTACAGCAGAATTCCAGAATCCATTGTCTGCCAATACCCTGGCAGCATCATAGGTTTTATGAGCTGATTCGAGCCTGTATCTCACATATTCATTTCGCTCTTCATTAGTCATATCCGGATTCCTTCCCGAGAAACATTATGAAAAAAGGGTGTAATCCGTTGTCGGGTCTGCCAATCAATCTTTGAGTAAACGAACACTGAAAGAGCCTCTCCCGTCTCTAATTCCAAATCATAGAGTTTATTTCTGAATTTCCTTTCTGTCACTATATCAGCAGCATTGTTTGTACGAATGAGAATATCCCAGTCTGAATCAGGCCTTTCATCTCCTCTGGCACGAGAACCATAAAGAATCACATCTGCCTTTGGATCGATCGCATTAATGTAATTCCTGATCATTTTACTTATATGTTGCGTTTTTCTCTTCATATCACAAAATTAATAATTTGGAACGATTTTTACCATAATGCACCGTAACGTTCCCGCACCAGGCCTTCGTGGCAGTAATTCGTGGTCTGCATTCTGTCAGCCGATAGAAAACTATACAAGCGGGCGAGAATGAAAAACCTTGCGGACCTACTGCCATGAGGCTTAGTGTGTGTTGAACTAAATTTCTGAATATGAGAAAGAAATCGGGTTTTACTATCGTTGAGCAGGCTATTGTGCTTGTTCCTGAGTTTGAAAAGGTTGTCCGTAAACTGGGCAACAGGTTACGTTGCGCGGACAGAGTAAAAGTACGTTAAATAATTACATCCGGCGCATCGCCCTTTTTGTAGTCCATTTCGGGAAATTGTCCGAACAAATCGACCCCGAAGAGATCAATGAGTATCTGGCCGCTTTGGCCCGCGATCCCCGCTCGCCCTCGCGAGGCAGCTTTAAGCATATGGTGTACGGGTTACGCTACTATTACCGACTGCTTGGAATGAACAAAAATGCCATTTTAGAAAAGTATAAGATGGTTTATACTTAGTTTCACCGGTCCGGCTCCATCCATTGCCGTGAGCGGGTTTGATTACGCCGGTCCGCAGTCTTTTGCATCCATTTGGTAGTCGTGCGGAAAAAATTTTATGAACATCTAATATTTTTTATAAATATGATTGATTTTTTGTAAATTCAACAACTAGTTAAACAAGTATTATGATCCATCAACTGGGGAAACTGGTTATAGAAATAACAGTGATTACGCTTCCTTATATGACGTGCGCTCATACTGAAATTTAAATACCGGGAGCCTTACGTTTTACCGGGAGCGTCTTCCGGACGCGAAAAGACCGTCTTATCTTTTTAATTCGTAACGCGCAAATTGTGAAAAGAATAATTGTCATTATCATTTTTTCTTTTTTGCTTGGTAAAGGATTTGCCCAGCACAAGCAGTCTGACTGGCTTGGTAGCGAGCAGGAGATCCTGGACAAGTGGATGAACCTGAAATTTACACCTCCCGAGGACTATAAGAAAGGGTATGAAAATTCCGACCTGTTTAATCCGGATTCCAGGTTGGCTAAAATTTTTCAGAAGGGAAGTGGATCAAGAAGTAGTTTAACCTCTCCTGATGGGCATTTTCTGATGCTTTTGATGATTTTCAGACCTTTCAATGCTGATGATTCAACTACTATTGTCAGGCTCTTCCCAAAACATGATTTCCGGTTGAATGTCGCGCATATTAGTCAAATGAAGTATACGGTGACGCAGATGCTTGGTGAAGATGCAGCAAAACGCTGGAGAGGGTATGTAACCTATTACCCTGCATCCGAAGCGAAGAATAAATTTAATGCCGATACGGTGATTACCTGTCGCTTTGAATTGGAAAAAAAAGAATACCACAGAGGCAAATACCGCTATTTTCAACCTTTATTTACCCAGAAAAAAGGGCGAGGCTCATTTTTTATGTATCTTTTCTATGACAAGAAAGGCGATAAACACTTGGATCAATATATGACAGTTATCGAAAACTCCCTTTGGTATGGAGACGAAGAGCCGAAACCTCCTAAAGACACGGGGGAAACAATACGAATTCCTTACGGGAAACAAAAAAAATCAGACAAAATACGGTAGATGGAAAGATTTTCAGTGATCATGCCTGCTTACAATCAAGGCAATATTGATCCCCAATTTATCCGATCGAAATCTCCAGACGTCTTTCCAGACCTGTCTCAATTAACTTGTGAAAGGTAGAAATGAAATGTGGCCGTCAAGGGTGATTGCCCTTTACATTGGCTTCAGGTTTTTGCTAAGCCTGTCAATAATCTTTTCCAGCCGCGCCTGGCGGGTTTTGTCTGATTTGGCATCGAGATAAAATCCGGTGTATGTACGCTGTACCGAATGCGACATCGCCAGCAAATTGGTGTACGCAGGCTCGTATGGTTGAATTACCGCCTTGAACATCACTATTTGTTCATCTTCGATAAGGACTCGTCCGGCCTGGTCCCATGCGCCATTTTCCTTTGCACGTTCTATGGCTTCCAACCCTTGCCGGGTCATTAAGCCCTTCTCCGTAAGGGTTTGCGCCAGCTCCTTGTTTTTAGCGGACCATTTACTCGTAGGTGTACGTCGCGCAAAATACTTTTTATAGGTATCATCGTCAAGCGACTGTATTTGTCCGTCTATCCATCCATGGCAAAGCGCCTCTTCCAGGGCTTCACCGGCAGAAAGGGTGACGATTTTCCCTTTCTTATCAAAGAGTAACCATACGCCATCGCTCTCCGTTCCAAACTTGTCAAGCCAATCGCGAAAGGCCTGTCGGTCGGTAAATGTCAGTATCTTATCCATAAGCAGTGTTCAAAGTAGCCGTTGGGCTTTATTTCAGATCTTTTTTCAGCATGATCATATGCTTTAACTGGATTCCATTTTCAAATATCGGTTCCGGATAATTATCAATAAAGAATCTGTGCTTTATATCATCTATTTCAAAACCAACTTTTTGATATAGATATAATTGTTTAATCCCTGCATCTCCTGTTCCAATTATAATCTTCTTAAATCCTTTTTCTTTTGCAAGGTTTACAGCATCTTTTAATAATCCCTGACCGATCCCCCTTCCTTGAAAAGCCGTATCTACCGCGATGTTTTTTATTTCGACCGTATCGCTGCAAATCGTTTGCAATACAAAAACTGCAATAATTATACCGTCCCGGTCAAGCACATAGACGTCTGATTGATGGATATACTTATTGATTGCTTCGATTGTTTCATCGGCAAGCAACAGTAAATCATATGGTATTTTCGCATTCTTTTCTAACAATCTGATCATGGGAATTAATTATAGGCGTGAAACTTCAAATATCGAACCTATTCGCTTATAGCCAACCTTTTCGTAATATCCGTCAATATCGGACATTACATAAACAACTTGATCCGGATAATCCTTGTATATGCATTCCATGAGTTTTCTTCCAATCTCTTTTCCCCTGTAAGCCGGCATGACTAACAAATCACAAACATAAATATACTCGCCAAAATCGTTTAAAGAACGGGAATATCCGCACAGAACATCGTCCTGACAGGCAACATAGGTAATAGAGGTCTCTAAAGATACTTTGTACTTCTCAGCAAGGGTTTCATTGGCATAATCCCATCCTTCTTCATCGTCAATCATTTTCATCAACCTGCTTTCGTCGGTCATCTTGTTGTATTTTCTTATCTGCATTTTGATGTTCTTATTGATTTGTTAATTGATTGTACGAAGACCAGGCGCTGCAATGCACCGGGATTCAAAGCCAGCTTACTTTTTGATCCGGCTGATGCGGCTGGCCAATAATGTCCCGGTACAACCCGGGCCGTCTTGCCTGAATATACCGGTAACCACCCGCAAGCGTAAGTTTTTCCTCATGGAGGGCGGCAATTGCGAACTCGTCATCAAAGGACCGGCATTCGGAAAGAATGTCGCCATAAGGATCGATGATCATGGAGTGTCCGTTTTTAAGCTGGTCGTCATCCATCCCGACGGGATTTGAAAACACGACGTACACGGCATTGTCGTATGCTCTTGCCGGAAGCCATTTCATCAACCAGTCACGACCTTTCATCCCCTCAAACTCCAGCCGCAATGAGGTGGGGTCTGCTTCGCGGTTCTTCCATAACTTCGGATCGACGAATCCGGCTCCGGGCCGGGTAGAAGGCGTACACATGGTGACATGCGGCATAAAAATGATTTGGGCACCCAACAGCGTGGTCGCCCTGACATTTTCGATCACGTTGTTATCGTAACAGATCAGAATACCGCACTTCCAGCCTTTCAGATCAAAAACGCAGTATTCCGATCCCGGCGTCAGGTAAGGGTTAATAAACGGGTGAAGTTTTCTGTATTTCGCAACGAGCCCGTTCTCATCCACGCAAACATATGCTTTAAAGAGATTGCCGTCAGCATCTTTTTCAAAAAGGCCGGCGAGAACGATGAGCTGATGCCGGCTGGCAATCCGCTGAAGTTCAGCAACACTTTCGCCCCCCGGAATCAACTCAGCCAGCGAAAGCATCTGTTCCCGGTTCAGTTTCCTGGCAAAGGTATAGCCGGTCACCGAGCATTCATGAAACGCAATCACCTCCACGCCCTGATGAGCCGCCCTCTCCGAAAGCCGGTCGATTACCGACAGGTTATACTTCTTATCACCGCTCCTGTTCTCAAATTGTGCAGTTGCAACTTTCAAATGATTCATAAGATTAACTTTTTGAAAGGAACAAGTTCCCAGGCTTTATTGCTTAAGGATTTCCTCTATTTCTCCCAAATGAAGTTCGAGATGCCGGAGATAATCAATTGTCATATCTTTCAGCGAGACCAGTTGCCCAGGTCCGGCAATCCATTGATTGTTCAGTTTATCTTCCCGGATATGGGTGATGACATGCGCCACGTGGAGATTGGCATATTTCCAGTGCTGCACCAGGTTATGCCAGTTTTCATCCTGATAATTCTGGATGGCGATCCAGCGGTCGTTATTGCCGAAGGTGGCATAATTCGGAAAGCTGAAAGGACCGGGCTGGTACTGCAGATGGACCATGCGGTGCGTATTGTTCGATGCCGAATCGATCATGTGCCCCACGATTTGCTTAATGGTACGCTGCTGGGAATTTCGCCGCTGACTGATCACTTCGTGCGGCAATTGAAGCAACCGGTCTTCCCATTCGCTGACGCGGGCAACAATGCCCTGTACAATTGGCTCAAATTCGTTAATCATCGTAATTGGTTTATAATTCGGTTTTTTTCTGTCCGGATCGGCCGGATAGATGTAAAAGTATGTCGCCCGGTTTTTCCGAAATTGGTTTTACTCAAGCTCAATAAAGTTGAACACATAGGTAATCTGTTCCTGAAATCCTTCGCGCCTCACTTGCACGGTATACGATCTGTGGCCGGCGGTGGTTACTTCACTAACACTCACCGAAACATCAGCATAACTGCTCCTTACTTCAACAGAAGGTGTTGATCCTTTGGTTGTCAGCACGACATAGCTTACCTGCGTGCGCGCTGCCTGAACAAGTATACCATCGGCAGCAATCGATGGCGTATTGGCGACATCCAATAACACGTTGTTTTTGATTTGAAATTCCTGCCCGTTAATAGTAACAGATGTGATGCCCAGCACTTTGTAATCAACAACAGCATCCTGTTCTTCATCTTTATTGCAGGAGAATAAAGAAACAGCAGTCAGCAGCAGCAATAGTTGTAAAGTTTTCATGTAAACATTGTTTAATTGACATGGACAATCCATGATGGTTTTCCAACATAAGTTGAATACCCTTATCAGGAATTACAACCAAGGTTTATTTTTTTTTGTTGTTCGCGTCGGGCAATATACCCCAATGGGTGTTGGGATGGGGGCCCATCTCCAGTTTGAGAGTGCCGCCGGCTGCGATTTCGCTGTAGTCGAGGTAACACCGGCCAAGCGGTTTGCCGTTCAGCCTGGCTTCCTGAATATACAGGTTCTCCGGGCTGTTATGATGAGCCACCACCGTAAAGGTCTTTCCCGAAGCGTAGACCGGGTCGAGCTGAATGGTGATCTCCTCAAAGACGGGACTGGTAATTTCAAAGCGCAGGTCGCCCGGGCACAATTGGTGCAGGCCCACAGCAGCCAACACGTACCAGGCCGACATCTGCCCGACATCTTCGTTGCCCACCAGGCCTTCCACCTTGTTTTTATAAGCCCGCCGGCATATTTCGCGGGTCCACTTTTGCGTCAGCCAGGGCGCTCCAAGGCGGTTAAACAGGAACGGAACATGATGAACCGGTTCATTGGCATGATTGTAATAGTCGTTCCACATCATATTCTCCGGCACTTTTTCAAAGAACTCAGTCAAATCGGCCAGCACCTTATCGCGGCCTCCCATTAATCCGACCATCCCCTCAACATCGTGCGGCACAAACCAGCCCTGCTGATACGGATTGCATTCAACCGTTCCGTGCCACTCTTCCAACCGGCCCCGTTCAGGCCAGGCCTTCCAGCTTCCGTCTGCATTGCGGGCCCGGAACCAGCCAACCTCCGGATCAAAAACATTCCGGTAGCTCTGCGCCAGGCCCGAGTACTTTTCATAATCGTTCTTCTGGCCGGTGGCCTTTGCCAGTTGGGCCATGCACCATTCGGTATAGCTCAGTTCGAGCGTGTTTGAAACGGAAAAATCGCCCGTGGCAAATCCGGCGTATCCCGACTCCGGCTCATTGCTGCGAACCGTGAAGCCAAGCTTTTCGTTGCCGCTTAGCCGGCAGGTAGCCAAAGCGATCGCGTACGCACGGTCCATATCAAGTCCGCCGATGCTCTTGGCATAGGCGTCGGCCAGCACCGAAATCGCCGGATTGCCGATCATACATCCGCTGTAAGCGTTGAGCAGTTCCCAGCGTTCAAAATAGCCCTTACCGCTCTCGTCGGCCAGCGTGATCAGCGAACTGAGCATATCGTTTACGACCGTTGGATTGATCAGTGTTTGCAGGGGAAACTGACTGCGGAAAACATCCCAGCCGCTGAAGATGCTTCGTTTGGTGAAATTCTCCGACTGGTGAACCGCTTTGTCGCCTCCGGTATACCGTTTGTCGGTGTCTTCAAAGGTACGCGGATCGATCTGGGTGTGGTAAAGCGCGGTATAAAAAATGGTTCTTTCGTCGCTTGTACCGCCTTTTACAGCGATTTTTCCCAGCGCCTGGTTCCACGATTCGCGCGCCTGTTCTCTGATCTGATCGAAATCCCAGCCGACGATTTCCTGTTCCAGATTTCGCTTTGCACCTTCCAGGCTCACAAACGAAATACCGGCTTTGAGGATTACCTGTTCATTCTCTTCAGTTTGAAAATTGGCGAAAAAACCCAGGTGCTTATCCTTTTTTTCATGCAGTTGCATGTGAACATCCGAACGGGCCACTATATCCTGATAGCGTTCACTGGTTACATCTTCCAGTTTGCGGGTCCAGTCGTCGGGGATTGCTGCGCTCCAGATGCCAAAGTCCTTTAATGGTTTGCTGAACCGGGCATAGAAATAGACGGTATAGTCGGCTTTCCCCAGTCCGTTTCCCCAACCGCCCCCTTCGGGCGGGCACTGCATCCAGCCGGAAATGGTGTTTTCATCAATTACTTTCACTTCCTGCATGGTGGATGTTCCGCCCACACACCTTGCCAGATCGATCTGGATCCGCGACCGGTTGTTTTCAGGAAAGGTAAAACGGTACATCGCGCAGTGGGGCGTGGCCGTCATTTCCGCTTTTATGCCATAGTCATCTAAAACGACCGAATAGTATCCGGCCGACGCCGTCTCGCTTTCTTTTGAATACCGCGAGCGGTAGCCTGCCTCGGGATTTGCCTCTGTTCCGGCCGATGTTTTCAGCGCTCCGGTGGCGGGCATCACCAGGAAATTCCCCAGGTCGCCATACCAGCCGGTGCCGCTCATCTGGGTCAGCGCGAAACCCTCGATGGTTGTATGCTCATAACTGTAACCCGGAGCATTATCGCCACCGGTGATTGTGTTCGGGCTGACCTGTACCATGCCAAAAGGGGTGGCCGCTCCGGGAAATGTCTTTCCAAGGCCGTGGTAAACGCCTGCAGCACCGGTACTGGTACTGGCGCCGATAAACGGGTTTACCATACCTGCCCGGTCGACCTTGCCGTCCGGTTTTTCGCTGACCGTTGGCTGACAGCCTGCCAATAATCCTGCAAACACACACGCGATCATTATCTTGCTCCTGATCATCTTATTTCAGTTTTGCTTTGGTGAGTTTTAACGTTTGAAATCCAAATTGGGGGAGGGTCGGGCCGGTCCCTGCGGGCCGGATCACCTTTCCGTTCAGGTCGACCTCTTCGGTCTTTTCGGCCGAACAGTTCCACCGGACTCGCTGCGGCCGTTTTCCCGGCGATGTGTTGTAAAACCGGACCAGCAGATCTTCTCCATCCATGAACAAAGCCGAAACATGGAGGTTTTTATTGCTGACTTCGAGTAACGAGCGTTCCAGGGGTTCATCGCCCGGGGCTACAAATGCCACAATCAGGGGTTCGTTCCAGGCGTTGCAGGCATTTTCGAGCTGTGCCTGTTCCCAATTGCCCGCATGCGGAAGAAGGGCGTACCGGAGGCGCGTTGGGCCGTCAACGCCATAGTTCCGCCCCCACAAGCCTTTCCCGGCATACTGAACAGTTAGCCCGAGCGATAAATCACCGGTATGCAGGTAACTCGTTGTATGGTCCGAAAATAAAGCCACGCCGTAATCGTTCGCGGCATTGGCAACATCCACCCAGTTCAGGATCACGTTGTGTTTTATGCTGTCCCAGCTTGAATATCGCGTGTCTTTGAGCCGGCTTTCGCAAACGTCGAAAGGGGCATTTTTAAACAGCCTCTCTCCCACTCCGTTCAGGGGAAACTGCAGGTGTAATTTGTAGCTGTCGTTATAAAAAGCTTTGTTCCGGTCTTCAGCCTTGTATGTATCGCTTTGGTCATAGGCCCCGATCGCCGGTTGTTTGTTCCAGTCAATAACCAGTTCGAAATCGATGCGCGGATCGCTTTTGGCGAATGTAACCAGTTGCAGGTACGGAATGCCGTCAATCCGGGTTTCGATCAGGATCCGGGTGAGCAGCGGCCCGTCTTCCTGTACGGAGACCATGGCCGGATTGTCTGACCCGTCAATAAATTTACCGTCGCGGTAAAAATATCCGCGGAGGTTGTTCAATTCCTGACCTGATGTGACCAGTTGCCGGTTGCCGTGTTTTTTGTCGGTTAAACCCGTGATGGTACCGCCTTTCCCGGGATCGATCACTGCCGAGTAGTAAGGGGTTTCGATCCTGAGCGTGCCGTCGGGAAGTTCCTGAACTCCAGGCTTTGATTCCTGCTTTTTAGCTTTCTTCAATAGAAAGGTTGAATATCCCATACCCGGAACCGTGGCCTCAAAGACCAGCGGGTTTCTGCCGTTCGAGCCGGTCAGCCGTTGGGATGGTAACTCTTTTCCCTTCGGTGTACAGACTACCCAATCACCCGATGACCGGTTTTCCGGTAGAACAATAACCACATGGCCGGTCCGCCCAGAGCCTGAGGTATTGAATACGCGGATAAATTTGGGCTCCGGGCTTTTCCCGGTATCAAACAGGCCGGCAATTTTTTCGTCGGCAATCCGGTTTGAGGCGGTCGTCCATCTGGTCACTTTGTCGGCCCAGGTGTCGCCGGGCTTCCCGTTGTAAGGTACGATCCAGCAGTCGTGGTGTTGGGCCAGCATCAGGGTTCTCCAGGCTTCAGCAAAGCCGGCCGCGGGCCATGCCTTTCCGTTAAGCAGGCAATCGAGTGAAGCCATTTTCTCGGCCATGATCAGGCGGTTTTCGCTTTCACGGACCTGCTGCGCGATCCGTTGCAGGACCTGGGCTCCCCAAACCAGGCCGGGCCTGACATCCTCCTGCGAGAACTTCCAGCCGGCCGGCTCCACCTTGTCGCTGATCATGTCGATGTAGCTTGTCCAGGTGGTGTAAACCGTCGGCTTATAGGCATTACCCCAGGGGCCGCCGTCCCAGCCGGCATCCTGAAAAGTCATTCCGACCGGGTATTTTACCCCGTCGGCAAAGCAGGCGGCAATAAATTCCTCCGAGTTGGTCCACGACTCGGTTTGCCAGGTCGAGGTCTCCGACAATTTTTCACAGGCATAGCGGGGAACAGCGGGAAGGGAAGTGCCGTCGGGTCCGATCCAGTTGACCAGGTCCCTGCCGAATGCACGCGTATAGCCACCCCAGCAGGTATTGGGGTTACGCAGTACCGCGTATTTATACCCGAACCCTTTGAGGATGGCCGGAAGGCTGCTTGTAAAGCAAGGTTCCTCAACCGCATAGGTCAGAAAGGTGGCCCCCGGGAAATAGTGCCGGGTTTTGGCGATGCCGTAAGCAAACTGGCGAATGATGCTTTCCCCTGAAATGTTGTAGCAATAAGGCTGCGCGTAAGCAGGATTTACAAACTCGATCCGTCCAAACCGCCCTTCCTTTGTGTAATAATCCTGAAAGGCCCTGAAATTGACAGCATCCTTCACACTCACCGTGTCCCAGGTTTCGGGCTCAATTTCCAGGTTAATTTTCCAGTCAGGATGTTCGCGCAGTTGATCCACCATAAACCGGGCCTGCCACATCGGGTAGTGGCCGTAGATGCCGCCGTGGTAGCCATCGGCAAACCATGTTGTCTGCGCATGCGCGCCGGACGCTGTGAAAAGCGTCAGAACCAGGCAGGTAAACACCCGATACACTGTTTTTCTCATAACAACCCAATTTAAAAGGCCGTCATGGCCGTACGCGCAACCATGACAGCCTGAATAACCGGAACTGATCAGTTACAGCTTTCCGTTATAATGAAATCGTCGTCCGAACTGTCCTTCACCACAATGCTTTTATCTTCATTTGTAAAATGGAAATGAGCCTCTTTGATGACGGCACCCTCGGGTAAGTTAAAGAACTGTTTTGGATAAATGTATTTTTGCCAGGAGGTTTCGCCAACCTTTTCCATCAGCGTCTTTTCGCTGATCACATCCACGATCGACGAATCGTTCCCGTCTGCATAAATGGCTTTCCCGTAAAGATACACCTTTGTGGCATCTTTAAGCGGAGTTTCGACGACACCGGCCACCGTTTCGAAATTGACAGCGAAGATGTCGCCCCACCCGAAGCTTGCAGGAGTGGTCGATACCAGGCTGACGGTTGTGTAGTCGATCATCGGGTTCGAACCTCCGGTTACCGTCAGCACCTTGGACCTGGCGTTTGCTTTGTAATACTCATTATGAAGGCCCCTGTTTTTGCCGCAAAAGAAATACCCCATGAAAAGCTTGATATTCTGGCTGCCGGTAGTCAGTTTAACCTTCACGTTGGCAGTAATCAGCTTTTCTTCCTCATCTGTAATAATAAACTTTGTCTGAGATTTAAAAACCACCCACTCAACGGGTCCCAGATTGTTCATTAATCCGATCTCCTTTTGCAAAGCGGTTGACCAGCTTAAAGCCGTGGTCGGTTCGTTTTCTGTTGCCGCCATCAAGGCCATGCGTTCGTTTGCCACATCTCCCTTGGTATATCCGCTGGTGGTTAAGGTTAATTCGGCATTTGCGGCGATATTCCAGCTTTTGGGGGCTAAAACAGCAAAGACCAGCTCGGTGTTGTCGTCATTTTCGGGCACAAGTTTTAAATCGACCCCGATTTCAATTTGACTATTAACTTGCGGATTATCCGGATGGGTAATTTTTTCGATCGTCATACACATCATCAGCATAAAAGACAGTGCGAAAGCGATCGTCCAGACTCTGTATTTATTCAGTCGTTTCATTTTTCGTTATTTAAGCATTAAACTTCAGCAAGGATTATCCTTATTCAACATTGACGAATGTGTATTTATAACTAATTGAGCTGCAATCTAATCGGAAGGGCATAATAAACTCGCCATTTTGGTAAAAGGCTATTACCTTATCGGTACCCCGGATGCGTAATTCGTTGGGGGCAACGTTGTAATCGAGCTCACAATCGGCTTCCACTTCCGGTTCCCCTTCAAAACCAAAGGGAGAAAACGGAACGCCGCCGTTCGAATAAGTCAGTTTCGTCAGCTTACTGTCGTTATAATGTAAGGTAAACTTCACTGTTTTAAAAAAGTCCAGTTTTTTTGAGATGTCGATCCCGTTAATATTCATGGGATCATATTGTAATACCTGCCTCAGTTCATAAGTAATGTCATAATTCTGAGGAAAATCGTCAGTCATTTTGTTCGAAAGGTCGTCTTCACAACCGGAAACTGAAAAAAACGTCAGAACGACCGAAATAATCCATATTTTGTTCATAATTGAATGTCTTAATTGTTAGTAAGTTCCACGATTTCGATTGCTACTGCAGGATCTTTTCCTTTTCGACCCAGAAAAACCTGGGGCGGTAAGTAGAAACATCGCTGTGCTGTTTTGCAAAGTCCTCGTTATTCACGTTGTAACTAACCAGGATCATCCCGTCTTTTACAAACTGAGGATGAGCCATGGCGTTGTAGGTCAGCAAACCGGGAGTGTTCTGCTCGCGGGTCGTATAGATGAGTTTCTTATTATACCAGGGACCTTGCGGACTATCAGCGATGAAGGTATAGATCGTTCCTGAGTTGAACCGCTTGTCCTGCGTCAGCAGCACATACTTATTGTCAAGTTTGAACACGTTAAACTGGGATGAAACCGGCACGCTTGCCAGCCCTGCCATTGTCACGGCATCGGAAGCATTTTCACTCCAGCCTGAACCGTCGAAATACTCCCACCTGGTGTACAACTGATCCATGGTAGTCCGGGCAACCAACGCGTCGGATATCGTATTGATACTGTTGTCGACGTCGACCTGGGCATAAATATAAACGTAGTCGTTCTCCTTTAAGGCGGCCATCCCGTAATGAATGTCTGCTGAGCCGGTAAAGGGGACCGTGACCGTTTTCCTGAGTTCCATGCCGGGCAGGTCGTATTCAAGGATATCCGTTTTTTCATAACGGAAGCCCCACATTCCGGCTTCGCCCTGGTACATCAGCGTTTGAAAGATGTACAGTTTGTTGTCATGAACAAAACCATGTCCCGGCCAGTACCACTTTTGACCTTCATCGGTCACTCCCGGAGGTACCGCAGCAGAAGAATTTCCGCCGTTAGCCCCATAGATGGCGCTTACCTTTCCACCGTCATATAAAATGTAAGTATTCCGGAACATATGATCCTGCATCGATCGCGCCCCGTTAGTAACCGGGCCGATATACGAATCGCCCATCAGGAAAATGGAGCGCCCGTCGGGCAGGGCAATGGAGTAAGTTCCGTCTCCCCCGGTAACGCTTCCCCTGTCAGGGATCAACGCAGCGGCAAAAACCTGATCGAATCCGTTGATGGTCACATCGGTTGTGACCTTTCTTACGCTTTGTCCGCCCTTCATCAGGGAAACCGACACCGACACGGCCTCGTAGTAAGGGATGCGTGTCAGGACAGCCTGACTTTGATCGCTCTGTACCGTTACCACTTTGTCTGATTTGTTGGTTGAAACCTGGTAGGTATCAAAATCCACTTTGTCAGTCAATAACTCCCACGTAAGAAAAACCGTGTCTGCATTCGATGCGTATTCCACCTTTAAAAGGGGACCGTTAGGATCATCCTCAAACGGGTTTGGTTTCATGCCTGTGCCATCGTCGTCGCTGCACGACAGGATTAAAGCCAGTATGATACTGAGGAGTGCCATTGATTTTATTTTTAGTGTCATAATTATCATTTTCTTATCAGATTTGGGTTTAACCGCTTTTCGCGCAGCGGATAGGGAAATAACAGATCGTCTTCTTCGAACGGGTGTCCCTCGGGATGCGAGGGTGCGTTGTAACCCGCCATGTTCACCATAGCCCGTGTTGCAACGTTAAATGCCTTCCGGGTGCGGATCATGTCGAACCAGGTTTGCCCTTCAAAGCAAATTTCCCAAAAGCGTTCCTTCAAAATATCGTCGGTCGAAATAAGCGCCGGTTTCAACTCGTCAGGATTTGCCCGGTTCCTTACTTTAAACCAAGCGTTTATGGCATCGGCATTGTTCGTGGTCCCACCATCGATCTGTGCCTTTGACTCGGCCAGGGTTAACAGGACATCAGCATAGGTGAGCAACGGATAATTCCTTCCCGACATGCCCGATTCGGCGGCTGCCTGGTCCCAGAACTTGTAAATATAGGGCCGTCCGAACTCGACCACGACATTGGGGTCGGCTAATGTTCCATGTTTGGTGTAATAAAAGCCTTTCTCTTCGATCCGCTTGTCTCCCGCGGTATATGAATTATAAAAAGCCGGAGAGGGAGCCAGTGCTCCGCCGTTGGATCCGGCCGACGAGATGGGTTGAGCAGGTTCCGGATAAGGCAATAAATTAAAATGTACAGGAGAACCGGCATATTGCCTTTCGCGCTGGATCATCCAGATATATTCGCCCGAATTTTCGTTTGCCGGATTTCTTAAAGCAGCATAATCTTCAAAGAGATAAAACTGAGCGCTTGCCACCACTGCGCTGGCCTGATCATAAGCCTTTTGGTAATATGCAGCACCTTTTTGCAACGGATACCCGGCCATGGTGAGGTAAACCCTGGCAAACATCGCTTTGACGGCCCCTTTCGCAACGCGTCCTTCAACGCTTGTCCAGGCATTATTGACCATTAAGGAATCAGCAGAAACGAGATCTTTTTCAATTTGCGTATACACGGCTTCGACTGACGATAACTCCACCTGGGTGTCGGACAGGTTTTTGGTACTTGAAAGTTTTAACGGCAGATCGCCGAAAAGCCTGACCAGATTAAAGTAGCTGTATGCACGGAAAAAATAAACTTCTCCCCAGCGGATATTCTTTGCGCTTTCGTTCATCACACCCGGGCTTAAGCCTTTGATGCCTTCGAGAATGCTGTTGCAATTTTCAATGGTCTTGTAATTGGTTTCCCATATTTTCTCCACATAGGAATTATCTTCCTTAATATTCAGATTAATTGCCTGATTAAGAAAGGTATTACTGGAAGAATATGGCCGGTCGCCATATCCGTGCAGGTATTCCAGGAACAGGTAATTTTGGGTTCCCGGACCAATGTCGCTTGAGAAACAATCGTCCAAAAAGGTGTAGAGCCCGTTAACCGCCGCATTCACCTGGGCTTCCGACTGAAAATAGAAACCGGGCGACAGGAATGTTTTGGGTTCTTCGTCAAGGAACGCATCACATGAGGCACAAACCATCAATAAGGACAGTACCCCGCTTCTGTTAAAAATATGTCTCTTCATAGGTCATTCAGATTAAAATGTAACATTCATACTTGCGGACACCGTTGTCGGTCGGGGATAAGAATAAAATTCAATACCTTGCCCGGTATCGGTTGAAAAAGCGCCCAGTTCCGGGTCAAATCCGGGGAAGCTGGTAAATACGTGCAGATTTTCAACATTTACTCCAAGCGTGAGCCCTTTTATTATTTTGAGCCTGTTCAGGAGCTTTGGATCGAATTCGTAGCTGAGTGAAACGTTCCTGATCCGGAGAAAATCGCCGTCATACAGCATCCGGCTGTCCTTTTCGTTTTCTCCGAAATAAACGTCCGACGGAAGCCTGATCGCTGCAATCATGGAGTTTTGGTTTTCGGGAGTCCATGCATCGAGCACCGACGTGCGGTTATTGCCGTAAATCTGCCTGTTTTCGAGCATGGTTGAGGTAATTCCCAAAATTTTGGCGCCGTAATTATAGTTCAGGTCGACCATGAGTGAAAACCCCTTGTACCGGAAAGTATTGACCATGTTTACATCGCCTTTGGGCAATCCGTTCCCCATGATCTGGCGGTCATTATCGTTGATGACCCCGTCACTGTCAACATCCTCGTATTTCAGATCACCCGGCTTCTTTCCGTAAACCGCGGCTTCCGCAATTTCGTCCAGTCCCCATGTTCCCAGCCGTTTGAACACGAAATACGAAGCCCACTCCTCGCCTTCCCTGGCGATTGTCCCGTTACCGGTGTCGATCGTCTCTCCGCCGATATCCTTCACTACAAGCTTATTGGTCGAAAAGACAAAGTCGGTTGACCAGCTAAAATTCTTTGTTGCGATATTCCGGGAGGAAATAGTGAGTTCAAAACCTTTGTTCAGGATTTCGCCCAGATTGGTCCAGGTATTTGAATAGCCGGAAGTAAAAGGCACCTGCCTGGAAAACAATAAGTCTTTCGTGGTTTTATGATAATAATCCATCAGCAGTTCAATCCGGCTATTAAAAAATCCAAGGTCGAGCCCGATATTCGCCTGTTTGGAGGTTTCCCATTTCAGATCTTCGTTCCCAAGATTGCCAAGCACAACATAAGGCTGAAGAACTTTATTGAAGATCACGGAGTTATTGCTGTAAGAAGAAATGGTACTGTAATTGGGGATGGAGGCATTGCCCACGGCACCGTAGCTTAACCTCAGTTTCAGGTTACTAACCAGATCCCGGGCCGGCGCAAAGAAATTTTCCTCTGAAATACGCCAGGCGGCCGAAGCAGAAGGGAAATACCCGTACTTATTATTGTCTCCAAAGTTGGATGCCCCGTCGGCCCTCACGGTTAATCCAAACAGGTACTTGTCTTTATAATTTTGGTTCATCCGGAAATACCAGGAGTTCATCGTATTCTGGTTCATTCCCGACGACGGTTTATGGTAAACCGTTCCTGCCCCTAAATTGTAATATTCAAAATAGTCGTCAAAATAATCTTCAGACCCGCCCGCTGAATTTTCCATGCGGTAGTAATACCAACTGGCACCCAACACGAAAGTGGAATGTAACTGGTCATTCAGGAAACTGTTACTGTATGTAAAATAGTCTTCGTTCGACCATCTTCTTCCTATTTCGTTGTAAATATCGGCGTAACCATTATTGTTTTCACTCACGTCGAGCAACCCGGCTTTGGCATAGGTGATGTTTCTTTTGTTGGCGGTCTGCATGTCACCTTTCGCTGTGAAATGAAGATTTTTGCTGAGCTTGACGGTTGCGATTAAATTGAAAACCGTAAAATTTTCATCCCAGATATTCTTTTGGTCCTGCAATAACCGGATTGGGTTTTCTGCCGTTTCGGCCAGCGGGTAATCACTTTTACGACCCCAGCTTCCGTCTTCATATTGAACGGGGATAATGGGGGGCATTTCGAGCATGTTCCGGATCGGACCTTGTCCGAAACCTCCTTCCATATCATTCCGCTTGTGAAAACCGGTCGTCACCACGGTCTGTAAGCTTAGCCAGTCGTTAATATCGCTTTTCATGTTCATGGTCCCTGAAAGGCGCTTCGAATAGGTGTATTTGATCAACCCGTCAAAATCCTGGTACGCAACACTTGCATAAAAAGCATTTTTCTCATTTCCGGATGAAAAAGAAAGCGTGTGGTCCTGAGTAAGTGCATTTTGAGTGATTGCATCCTGCCAATCGGTATCGTATTTGGGAGAAGCGGTCAAATACCCGTGTTCATCTCTTGAATAATTTCCGGAGGCGTCTTTGGCATAGTAGAACAGGTTTTCCATGGGGCTCTCCAGGTGGGGCATGATTTTGCCGCTGTAGGCATAGGCCCGTTTCTGGACTTCAATAAACTCGTCTGCATTTAATACATCGATTTTCCGGTTCAGATAACCTACGCCCAGTTTTCCGTTGTAGCTTACCGTTCCGCTACCCTTTTTACCGCTTTTGGTGGTGATGATCACCACGCCGTTCGATCCCTTTGCCCCATACATCGCCGTGGCTGCGGCATCCTTCAAAATGTCGATCGATTCGATGTTTGCAGCATTGATAATCTGCGGATCAACCCCGACCACACCATCCAAAACATAAATCGGATTACTGTCGGCATTGATCGAGCCCATTCCCCTGATCCTTAAAGAAGATGCGCCGCCGGGTTTTCCTGAAAAAGAAACATTCCGCACCCCGGCTACCTTTCCTGCAATATTTTCCATGATATTGAATGCGGTAGTCCGGTCGGCCAAATCTTCACTTTTTATCGAACTAACGGACGAACTGAGCTCCCGTTTGGTCATAGTACCATACCCCACTGCGATCACTTCCTGGATCCCGATGGCATCTTCTTCCATTACGACATCGATAACCGCTTTGTCGTTCACGGGAATTTCCCGGGTTTTCATACCCACAAAGGAGAACACGAAGGTGGAAGAAGGTGAAACTCTAAGCAGCGAGTACACTCCGTCACCGTCGGAGATGGTACCCTGGGTGGTTCCTTTCACCACAATTGCGACCCCCGGCAATGGCGCCCCGGTACTATCGGTCACTTTGCCGCTTACAGTCTGCTGCTGTTGCTGTCTGTTTACGGCCGGATTCTCACCGGATTGCCTGATCAGGATGATCCGGTCTTTTATCTGATAAGAGATCGTCGTCCCCGAGAACAGCTCGTTCAAAACGTCGGACAGAGGCTTGTCGAGACTCTCAACCGATGTCCGTCGCGAAAGATCGTTCAGATCACTGTCGTAAAAGAAACGGTAATGTGTTTGTTTTTCAATTTGTTCAAACACCTGGAGGATGGTGACATTTTCCATTTTTAGGTTTAGCTTCACGGTCTGGGAAAAGGAGCCGGCCGAAACCTGCAACAACCCCACCAGAAGCATAAATGCTGTAACTCTGGCCATAAATAAAAGTTTTTTGACGGGACGAAAAGTATGCCTTCCGTCCTTAATTCCATTTTTTTTCATACATTTGATTTGTTTTGTTAACACTGATAGCCCTGCCGGCTATTTGTTGAAAATTAAATGTTTACAAAGCGGAGAATGGTGGTACATTTTCCGCTTTTCTTTTTTTGCTACATCATCCTTATCTTTTAGTTAAATATAAATAGAGTTTATTTCTTTCCATTTTGTATTCCACCGGGTCGACCGAAGTCTGCCGGATGGCCTCGATGAAGTTGTAGAGGTTGTCATCGACGCTGAAACTTCCGCTGTAACGTTTGCTTTTCAGTTGTTCGTCGCCGAAAACGATTTCCATGTTATAGATCCGCGCAGCTTTCCTGGCCAGGCTTTCGAGTGTTTCGTCTTTGAAGGTATAAACCCCCTTAAGCCAGTAATCGTAGAAACCGGCATCGACCACGCCTTCGACGATTGTTTGGGTTGCCTTATCGTATGAAAGGCTTTGACCGGGCTTCATTTCGACCGACTTATACTGTTTTCCCTTTTGAATATCGAGCATGACCTTTCCGGAAATCAGTTCAGCTTTCACGATTGGATCGTCAGGGTATGCGGTCACCGAAAATTTGGTACCCAATACACGGATCCGGTTTTTCCCGAACCGGACAATGAAAGGTTTCGACTTGCTGCTGCGGGCGACTTCAAAATAGGCTTCACCGGTTAATTCCACCTCGCGCAGGTCGCCCTGAAAAGTTCCCGGGTAGATCAGCTTCGACTGGTTAGAGAGCCAGACCCTGGAGCTGTCGGGGAGGACAATTGAGGTCCGGCTTCCACGGGGGACAAAAATTTCGTTGAGGGCAGTCCGCCTTTCCTGCCGCTGACCGGTAATCATCTGGATCAGTACGGTGGTTCCGGCCAGCAGGAAAACGATGGCAGAAATCCGCAGGGTATAATACACCAGGTGCTGAAGCCTGCCTTTGCTCTGACCACGGGCCATGCGTTCCCTGACACGCCGGTAAATGTCTGAAGTATCCGGATTCCCCGTTGGGTTGTAGTTCCAGATCTCACTAAGCCGGCTGAAAGTCCCCCTGTTGAGTTTGTCGGAAGCCAGCCATTGGTCCACGGCTTCGTCCTGGTCTGCGGCGGTTTCACCTGTCAGCTTTCCGGTGATTTGTTTCCAGATGGATTCGTTGTTCATACGTTGATTGTTTTGACACCCCTAATACAGATCGGGAAGAGAAATCCCCTAAAGGGAGAAAAAAAATTCAGAGCGCAGGGCATGGTTCGGAAAACGGAGACGAGAGAACGGACGAGGGTAGCAAGGTAAAAAGGCATGGGGCATGGAGCATGGAGCACAGGGAAGTACTCACTTATCTTACGACTTACGACTAATTACTTACGACTTACGACTAACCTGGAACAATTGGAGAAGTAGCATCGCATCTCCCTCATCGCCGTTCGACTGAAGGTATCGACGTATCACCTCTCCTATTCGTTGGATCGCGATGGTAAGTTGATGATCGATCGTTTTGACGGAAATATCGAGCAAGGCGGCGATTTCCTTATATTTCATTTGTTCCACTTTGGCCATCCGGTAAATCAGCTTGCAGCGGGGCGGGAGCGAATCGATCGCGGCTTCGATGGTTTCTTTCAGTTCCTTCGTGATCAGCTCACTTTCGGGACACAGATCCGTACCCAGGTCTACATCAAGATCGTTGAGTGAAACGGCCTTTTTCCGCCGGGCCTCATCCAGGTAGTTCAGGCTCGTATTGTAAGTGGCTTTAAAAAGATAGGCTTTGATGGTGGTCTGGTTCTCCAGTGACGAACGGTGGAGCCAAACCTTATAGAACACGTCCGAAACAGCATCCTCGGCCAGGAATTTATCTTTCAGGAACGATTTGGCGAAACGGAACAACCGGTCTGCGTATAAGTCGAAAAGCTGTTTAAAAGACTCTTCATCATTATCGCGGGCGATCCGCAACAGCAAATTTCTGATGTACAGGTTATGATCCATCCCTTTTCCCATCCCGGATTAAGAACATCGTCATCTGAAAAGCAGTGGCCACGGCATTGGCAATACGCACTTCTTCATTCCTTTTTCGTTACTGCAATTTACCGCGAATTTATAACTATTTTCCGGAAGCAGAGGTCTCCCGGAAAATAAACGGATCTTCCATCCCGGTTTTATCTTTTATGGATCATCGTGATTGCAATGCTTCCTGTACAGACGCTTTAAAGATATTGAACGACCAGGTTGCACCGGTGATGGCATCGACCTTGCTGATGTCCTGGAATTTTAACAGGCTGTCGGGATACGAGCGCAATCCTTTCACATCGTTCCGGCATTGCTGAACATACAGGTCATTTCCTGCGAAATGCCGTTCATACTGATTATCCAGATATTCATGTTTTACCGAGTCACGGATACAGAAATTGATCTTCACGATTTCACCATTCCGAATAGCGATCGCTACATGACCATAGTATGGTTCATCGGTATAACCAGCCCGGGAAGTTCCAAAGTAATCTCCATTCGGATACTGCTTATCGGCCGAAAATGAGAAAAGCAGCAGGGCAATAAAAAAGAGGTAGTTTTTAGTCATAATGTAAAAGAAGAAGATGTAATCAAAGGTAATAACTTCTATTTATTCTGATGCAGAAATTAATCAACAATATAAACCTGGTTCTGACCGGTATAGGTAATTGCAGAAGCCAGTACCCTGTAACTTTTAGTCCGCCAATGCGTCTATTAAAGTAAAAGTAAATGTATGAAGATAATCATCCCTCTCATTTTCGTTTTTCTATCCAATCAGACTATTGCACAGTCACCTCAGGTTAGTTTATTTATAGAATCATTTGTAAAAGAGAATCACTTCAATGGAACGATTCTTATCGAACAAAAAGGCAGAACGATTTATAACAAAAGCTTTGGCTTTGCCAATATGGCCTTTAAGGTCCCCAATACAGCTGATACAAAATATAAGGTTGCGTCCATAACCAAGGCCTTCACTGGCGTGATGATCCTCCAGTTATACGAACAGGGAAAGATCGATCTCAACAAGCCATTTAACACCTATCTGCAGGGACACGAGGTACAGGCAGGCAGCAAAGTTACAGTTAAACAATTATTAAATATGACATCGGGCATGCACAACATGGACGCCGGAACCGATCTGGAAAAGGTTTTAAAAAAGGGGATCCCGCAGTATCAGCGACCTTATACATCTGATGAGTTATACGTAAAATTCTGCAGCGACTCGCTGGAGCGGGAGCCGGGCACAACCTTTGACTACAACAACGCTGATTTCATAATCCTTGGCAAAATCATTGAAACAATAAGCGGTAAAACATTTGAACAAAACCTAAAGGAAAAATTATTGGCGCCTCTGCAAATGCATAACACAGGCTTGCTTACTCAACATGCTATTATTGAAAAACTGGCGGACACTTATTTTTACAGAGATGATTTAAAAATGCTTGCCAATGATCTGCCGGTTTACTGGAGCAATTGGTGGGCGGCTGGTTCGATGTATTCCACTGTTGAAGATATTCTGAAATTTTCCAGGGCCTTGTTTGGCGGCAAATTATTGAAGCGGGAAACATTAAACAAAATGTTCACATCAGGGCTGGGAGAGTATGGGTATGGTGTTTGGGTATACAAGGATTATGAAATAAACGGGAAGATGTTTACCATTGTGAAGAGGCCAGGATTAATAATGGGCGCACAAGCCATGCTGTTTCACATATTGGAAGCCAATTCAACGATCATCATATTGAGTAATACCGGCACTGTGAGCCTGGATGAATTCGTAGCCAAAATTGCCGAAAAAATTATGATGCCATAAAAAACTGCAACAACCGGAAAGAATTCCGGTTGTTGCAGTTTTGTTGAAAATGTTGCCCTCCCTGCTACCACCCGTACCGCAACCCGCACGAAAGGCCGATGTGCAGGGCCCGGCCCGTTGACTCGCTTTCGTGCAAAACCCAGCCCGGAATTTTATCAATTCCGGCGTCCTCCCGCTTAGGATAAGTATAGCTGACTGAAGGTCCGGCGTAAATTCCGAAGTGGGTTCCCATGCGCAACTCCGGCAGGATCCGGAAAGAAACCCGCGGCTCTTCGTGTCCTTCAAAGTCGGTGCTGTTCCTGTTGACTGCTTCAGCATCCAGCGAAAAACTCTTGCTGTCAATCAGATGGGCGCCGATCCCTGCTTCCATGGCATACGAAAGTTCACGATCGTTAAGGTAGTAACCAATCCCTGCCACCCCATACAGCACCCTGCCTCCCGAACGGAAAGTGAGTGCGGCCAGGCCCGATTCGTCAGAACCTGCGGAAAAGCTCTTCCTCCCGTTTTTGATGATGTTGATCAAAGCGATCGGATAGTCACTGCTGTCGGCCACATTGATCAGCCCGGCAAGCTGGATCCCCTTTACTTTTCCGCCAATATTCAGGACGCCTGCCAGTTGAGATCCTGTTCTTTTTGACGAACGGTTCAGCACACCGGCAAGCTGGATCCCGCGCGATTCTGCTGCTGTATTCAGGACCCCGGCCGCCTGCAATCCCTGTAATTTCTTTGCCACATTGATCACTCCGGCAAGTTGTCCGCCTTTTGCATTACCGGACCAGTTACCGACCCCTGCCATCTGAAGGCCGGAAACTTCGCCTAAGACGGTATTCGATACGCCGGCCATCTGCAACCCGACGGCATTACCCCGAACCAGGTTAAAGACTCCCGCCATCTGGGCGCCCTTGACATCCTTTTTGTTGATGTTAAACACCCCGCCCATTTCAAACCCGTCGACCCCTCCGGTGTAGCCGCCGATCATGTTCAGCGATACCTGATTCGTAAATTGGCTGGCAAGCATGCCATGCGTACTTAAAGGGGGAACCATCGAGAACTGGAACAGACTGCGGGCAAGGGAGTCGCCAACCGCCGGGGCCGCTACGCCTGCAAAGGAGGTTTCCTGTTCCGGATGATCCTGGGATGTCGCAGGCAATGTAGAAGCCAGGATATTGGCAAATAAAAATGTCCGGATTAAAACTGATTTTTTCATGATCATCATACTATTGGGTATCCTGTTATAATTTCGGCACAACAGCCGTTTGCATACTTTTATTCTTCTCTGCTATGACACGCTCAGCCGTTTTTACCCTGACATCTCAAAAAAAATTAATCAGCCATTGCATGTTAACCCCTGATAATAAAAGACGAAGCGAAAAAAATAATTTATTCAGGCAAGATCGCGCAAGGATAAGATTGAGATTCTTTATATGTTTACGTCAGTTTATCTCACCTAAAATTGTTGTGGGCGCACCGGCAAAAGAAAAACGATGGGTTATTGACCTGACGAAAGGCAATAAAGAGGCATTCCGGAATCTGTTCGGGGAGTATGCCAAACGCATTTTTGTCTTTGCCAAAGGTTATTTGAAATCGAACGAAGAAGCGGAAGAAGTTGTCCAGGAGGTTTTTATAAAAATCTGGAATGTCAGGGCTTCCATTAACACCGACTTGTCGTTTAAAGCATATCTCTTTAAAATTACCTATAACCACATCCGCGAATTATTCCTGAAGAAGAACCGGGAAAACAGTTATAAACATGAACTCCTCGATCTGGCAGTCGATTTTGATAACCGCACGGAAGAAAAGATCGATTATCGCTCCCTGCTGGAGCTGGTTGAAAAACTGATCGATAAGCTGCCCCCACGGCAAAAAGAAATTATCATTTTAAAAAAGCAACACGGCCTGCCTGTAAAAGAGATTGCGAAGCTTTTGGGGATTTCGCCCAGGACCGTCGAAAAACACCTGTCGGAAGCACTTAAGTATTTGAAAACAGCGCTTTCTAAAGAACATATCGCCGGGCTGCTGTTCTTTTCTTTGTTTCTCCATCAAAAAAAATAAAAAAAATCGCGGCCCGACTACGTGGTTTTCCAATCCCGTCCCTATTACTGTATAGAGAAGCACATTAATCCGGCAAAAATGGATGACCAGAAGAACATACTGACTAATTTCTTGAAAAACCGCTATACCAGGCATGACTATTTTTCTGTTTATCGTGGCTTCGCGGAAGGCGAAAAGAACACAACCTTTCTTGAAGCGATGGAAAAACACTGGGAAGAAGTGGATGAACAAGAATCGGAAGGCTTTAAGCAGGAATTGAGCTGGAATAAGATCTCCGGAAAGCTCGATCTGCAGGCAGTCCCCAAAAACACGACCCGCACAGTCTGGATTTTTATGCAGAAGGCAGCAGCCATCCTGTTTCTGCCATTGCTGATCGCATCGCTGTTCTACTTCTATACGCGCAGTCAACCAACAGAAGAAACCGCCTGGGCCGAGATTAAATGCCCGGCCGGGGTCAGGACTGAATTTCGTTTACCCGACGGATCAACCGGATTTCTGAACAACAGATCCACCTTAAAATACCCGGTGAATTTTAGCGAAGACCGGCAAGTCTACCTGTCGGGCGAGGCTTTTTTTGATGTAGTTAAAAGCAAAAAAAGTCGGTTCAGGGTAATTACCCGAAAGCTGGAAACGGAAGTTCTCGGGACCAGTTTCAACGTGATGGCCTATGATGATCAGCCGTACCTCGAGATCACCTTAAAAACAGGAAGCTTGAAGATCCTGGATAAAGATCACAAAGAACTCTCCATGCTGGTGCCGGATCAGCAATTCGTTTTCGATACCATACAGGGACGGTTCTTAACCAAACAAGTGATAGCCGATAATTTTACGTCTTGGACCAAAGGAATATTAGTAGCCCAGGATGAGCGCTTTGAAGATGTCGCAAAAAAATTAAGCCGCTGGTACGACGTTGAAATAACGATCGAAGATCCGGAGCTGAAGGACTTCATGTATTACGCCAAATTTGAGGATGAGCCACTCACCGAGGTATTAGGGCTGATCGCCATCACGGCCCCAATTGAATATGTGGAGATCGCCCGAAAAAAACAGCAGGACGGAAGCTTCACCAAACGAAAAATAAAACTCAGGATAAATGAAAACAGGATAAAAAATTTCAACTAAAAAAGGAAGGTGCTACCAACACCTTCCCCATTGTAAAGCAGTGTAATCATCGCAATTAGTAACTACTTAACGGTTCAAATTTATGAAAAAAAAGTTAATGAACGGGGTTGGCATACCCAACCTTTTAAAAGTCTTGAAAATTATGCGGCTAAGTGTATTTCTGGTCCTGGTGTTTGCTCTGCAGACCTGGGCTTCGTCATCTTATTCCCAACAAACAACAATTACGCTGAATCTCAGGAACGTAAGCGTTATGGAGGTGCTAAAAACAATCGAGAACTCCTCAAATTTCTACTTCCTGTTTAACAAGGATTTGGTCGATGTGGACCGGACTGTATCGATCTCAGCCCAGGAGAAAAAGGTCGGTGAAATCCTCAGTGATCTTTTTGCCGGGACCAATGTCGAATTCGTTATTGCCGACCGGCAGATCGTGCTGACCACCGAGCAGGAAGCGAAAGTACAGAACGTGCAGCAAAGACCGGTTTCAGGCATCGTAACCGATTCGTCAGGTGCGCCGCTTCCGGGGGTTTCGGTCGTCATAAAAGGGACGACCCGGGGTACGATCACCAACAATGACGGAGGATACTCTCTCCCAAACATACCGGCCGATGCCTCACTGGTCTTTTCATTTGTAGGAATGAGAAGCCAGGAGATCTTCATTGCCGACAAGACGACGATCAATGTGATTCTCGAGGAAGACGCCATTGGGATCGAAGAAGTTGTGGCAGTGGGTTATGGTACGCAGAAGAAGGTAAATTTAACCGGCGCTGTTGAAGCCGTGGGAACCGAAGTCTTTGAAAACCGTTCGATGTCGAATACGACACAGGCCTTACAAGGAGCCATTCCCAACCTGAATATCTCGCTGGAAGACGGAAAGCCAACCCGGTCGGCTTCCTATAATGTACGTGGTCAGACATCGATCGGACAGGGAGGGAGCGCGCTGGTACTGATCGACGGAGTTGAAGGCAACCCTACTTTTTTAAATCCCAACGACATTGAAAGCGTCAGCGTGCTGAAAGACGCGGCTTCAGCGGCCATATACGGTGCCAGAGGTTCCTTTGGCGTTGTGCTGATCACGACCAAACGGCCACAGAAGGGCAAAACTACCATCAACTATACGGGCAACTTTTCGGTTCAATCGTTAGCCAAAGAACCGGAATTTGTAACCGATGCAGTGACCTGGGTGGAACATTTCAGGGAGTCCTATTATAATCGCCAGGGAACGGTGCCTACCTCGATCAACAACAACACCCAGTATTACAGCGATGAATGGCTGGAACGATTGAGGGCATGGAAGGCATCGGGTGAAGGTCCCAAAACCGAGATTTTGCCGAATGGCAATTATGAATATTACAGCAACACCGACTGGATGGGGCTTCTTTTTAAAGATCATACCCTGACGCACGATCACAATATGACCATCTCGGGTGGTAATGAGAAATCTGACTTTTATGTATCGGGGCGCTTTTACGATTTCGGCGGCATGTATAATTTCGATCCGGACACTTACCGTTCCAATAATTTCCGGGCAAAAGGATCGTTGCAGGCCTATGAGTGGCTGAAGCTTACGAATAACATGGAGTTTTCGACGACCAAATATCACATGCCCTTTTCGGCTCAGGGACGAAGCGCCAACGTTCAGCGATACATCGAGGTAAACGCTTTCCCCAGTTTGCCGATGTATAATCCCGACGGCACTTATACCCGCGGCGGCGCAGCCACATTGGGCGCTTTTGTCGACGGGTACAACTATCAAAACGAAAAAAAGAATTTATTCAAAAATACCATCGGATTTAGCACAAACTTCTTTAAAAATACCTTTCGCATTAACGGCGATTACACTTACCGCTACGATAGCCGTGATTTCTTCTGGAAAAGGGTGAAAGTGCCTTACTATCAGAATGCGAATGCAGCAGCACCTTCATATATGGGTGATGTGAACGGCATTATACACGAATGGACGGGACACACCGCCTATACGGCATCCAACGTATACGCCGAGTATGAAAATACCTTTGCCGGAAAGCACTACCTGAAAGCAATGGCAGGCTGGAACTACGAAACCTCTTCATACAAAGCCAACAGCATTGAGCGTAACCAGTTGCTGCTCCCAAGCGCCGAAAGCGTACAACTCGCGACCGGTACATCGATCACCCCCGGCGCAAGTGTTTCGCGATGGAAAACTGCAGGTACCTTCTTCCGGGTAAACTATGGTTACCGCGACCGTTACCTGCTTGAAGTGAATGGCCGCTACGACGGTTCGTCACGGTTCCCGTCCAATCAGCAATGGGGTTTCTTCCCTTCCATATCGGGTGGATGGAGACTATCGGAGGAACCTTTCTGGAATGTAAATAAAAATATCCTCTCCGATATCAAGCTTCGTGCTTCCTATGGGTCGCTGGGTAACGGGAACATACCGCCGTATGAGTTCCTCGAGCTACTGAGTATGGGTACCTCCGGACGCGTTCTGGACGGGGCGCTGAATAAAAAGACAGGCTCGCCTGATCCTATTCCCGACGGACTAACCTGGGAAAAAGCGACTACCGCCGACTTTGGGCTTGAGTTCGGCTCGCTGCAGGGGAAGCTTCGCTTTACCGGCGATTATTATGTGCGTAAAACAACCGATATGTATGTGCCCGGACCTACCCTGCCGCATATTTTCGGGGCTGCTTCACCTAAAGGGAATTACGCCGATATGACCACCCGCGGCTTTGAAGTCACACTGACCTGGGAAGATAGGTTGCAGTTGGCCAATAAACCCTTTCATTACCAGGTACGAGCTACCCTCTATGATTATGTGTCGGAAATCGATAAATACTATAATCCGACCAACAGGTTTACCGATCACTATGCCGGCAAGACCATCGGTGAGTTATGGGGATTTGAAACAGATGGCCTGTTTCAGGAGGACCCAGCCCCGGGCGAGTATGTAAACACCATATTTAACGCCTCCGCCGATGCCGTTTGGCGTGCAGGCGACCTGAAAATCCGTAACCGCGATGGCAGTGCTGACAACATGATTACAAAAGGCGAACAAACCATCGATAACCCAGGTGACATGACCATTATCGGCAATACTGAACCCCGCTATCAGTACAGTTTCACCGTGGGCGCCGACTGGAACGGCTTCTTCTTTTCCGCATTCTTCTACGGAGTCGGCAAGCAGGACTGGTATCCCGGCTCGGAAACAGCCTTCTGGGGACAGTACAACCGCGGGTACAACCAGATGCCTGCCTGGCACCTGGGCAATTACTGGACGCCGGACAACCGCGATGCTTACCTGCCGCGATATGCCCAGTACAACGGGACGCTTGGATATTCCAATCACGTTCCCAACGACCGCTATCTTCAAAAGGTTTCTTATTTACGGTTGAAAAATCTGCAAATCGGGTATACGCTGCCCGCTGCCTGGGTATCGAAAGCCGGCATGCAAAGCGCCCGTATCTATGTTTCCGGCGAGAACATTGCCAGTTGGTCGCCGCTGTATAAACGGGCCAAAAACTTCATGGATGTGTCAACAACGGTCGGCACGAAAGATTCGGACCTCAACAGTGGTTATAACCAGGGGGCGGGTAACAGTTATCCCTTGCTGAAGACAATGTCGTTAGGCGTTTCACTTACTTTCTAACTCAAAAAAACAGAAAAAATGAAGAAATATATCTTATTCCTGTTAGCGGTAATTCTCCTGGGGCCCGGTTGCGAAATGGACGAACGGGCAATCACCTCAACCGATAAGTACGCGATATTCGGTTCGGAGGAAGGGTTAAAAGCCTATTCCATGTCATTCTACGACATGTTTCCCAATGCAACCGACCAGGCGATCGTTGAACAGTCGCTGGTCGACTACGGAGCCACCAATACGCTCAGCGGATTTACCCTGCTCAATGCCTACAGCGAAAACAACTCCTCCGGCTGGGACTGGTCTGAGCTGCGTAATGTGAACTATTTTATTGTCAATTGTGTGGACCCGGCCATCCCGGAGAGCGTCCGCAACAACTACATCGGCCTTGCCCGTTTCTTCCGGGCCTGGTTTTATTATGACAAGGTTCGCCGTTTTGGAGATGTTCCCTGGGTGGACCGTCCGCTGGATCCGGCTGAAGAAGATATCCTGTATGGTTCCCGCGACTCGCGTGAACTGGTGATGGAGAAAGTGTACGAAGACCTGGTGTTTGCCGCCCAAAACATCACCCGCACGACCGATGCTGCGCAAGCGACACTGGTTACCAAATGGGTTGCCTGGGCGTTCGCCTCACGGGTGGCTCTGTTTGAAGGTACCTTCCGGAAATATCACAACCTGAACCTGGCCACTTCGGCCAACGTATGGCTGAAACGGTCGGAGGAAGCGGCATACAAGGTGATGCAGGAATCAGGCAAATCGCTGAACAGCAACTACCGCGCTTTGTTTACCAGTGACAATCCTCCGGCCTCGGAAACTTTGCTGGCGATTGCTTCAAGCGCAGCCCTGGGGGTAAAGCACAATGCCAACTGGCGGTGGACGTCAGAAACCTACGGTACCGGACTGAACCTGATCCGTCCTTTCATCTGCACCTACCTGCAAAAAGACGGGACACCCTATACCAGCCGCACAGGCTGGGAATACGAGGATTTCTATGAAGAATTTCAGAATCGTGACAACCGGTTGAACGCTACACTCCGTTACCCGGGCTACAAGCGCGAAGGATCGCTCGCCCTGCCCGTATTCAGCGGCTATGCCCGTCTGGGTTATCAACCCATTAAACTATGTGTTGATGCGACTATCGGCGACAGTCAGAGCGAAAGTACCCACGCGATCCAGTTGGTCCGTTTTGGGGAAGTGCTGCTTAACTATGCTGAAGCAAAAGCGGAGCAGGGTACGCTTACCGACGCCGACTGGGCCGCCACCATCGGAAAACTGCGGACACGTGCCGGGATCACCGGCGGACTTACCGCCAAGCCAACGGTAGTTGACACCTATTTGAAAAACACCTACTATCCCGGCATAAACGATCCGGTGATTCTGGAAATCCGCCGTGAGCGGGCTGTTGAACTGGTGTTCGAAGGATTCAGGTTCGATGACTTACGGCGCTGGAAAGCCGGCGACCTGTTCAAAAAGAGCTGGACGGGCATGTACATTCCCGCTGTTAACCTGCCGCTGGACGTTGACCATAACGGCACACACGACGTGATCTACTACACCGACGATGCCGGAAAGGCAGTCGCGGAAGCGCTTTCGAACAACGCGGGTGCATATAAAGTGAAGGTGAGTACCGATCCGGCAGCCGCAATCATCCAGGTACATCCTGCGGGCGACGGCACCGGTTATTACCTCGCGTGGTTCACCAACAACGACAACAAAAAGGTGTGGGGTCCGAAGCAGTACTTCTACCCCATCCCGGTTGGCGCGCTGAACCTGAACCAGCAACTGGTCCAAAATCCCGGCTGGGAGAACGGCGCCACGAACGACGGAAATTAAGCCCCCGTAATTTGAGAGAACAACGGGCTTACGAATAAACTCTGTGTAGCTCCGTGGTAAATTTGTTTAGTGAACCACCGGGTTATACAGAGTTTTTCACAAAAAATCCTGGCACAGAAAATAGAAAGTAACCACGGGCATTTAACATGTCTGAACGAAAACAACGAGAATGAGAAGTAACAGATGGCCAATGTGGTATAAAACAGCCGGCCTGCTTATTTTGTGCTGTCTTTTGCTTGCGCACAATAAGAGCCATGCGCAAACAAGCCCTATCCGTTTAAAAATCATGAGTTTTAATGTTTGCCGGTCGGGCGAACTGACCCGGTATTCGGTTGATCCGTTTGTAAACCTGATCCGGCAACATCAACCCGACCTCATTGCTTTACAGGAACTGGACTACAAGACAACCCGCAATACAGGGATCGACTTTACGACAAAACTGGCGGCTGCCCTGGGCATGTTTCCGGTTTTCGGAAGGACCATTTACTATCAGGGAGGCGAATATGGCATAGCGGTGCTTTCAAAATATCCCTTTTTATCGGTAAAAACTGAACCCTTGCCGAGTCCCGCCGGGACAAAAGAGCAGCGGGCAGTCCTGATTGCCGAAATCAGGCTTCCTTCCGGCCGGGAGATCCGGTTTGCAAGTACCCACCTCGACCATTCAACCGATGCGATAGGTTCTGCGATGGCCGGTGCACTCAATAATTTTCTTCTGAAAGACAATATGCCAACCATCGTGGGGGGCGATTTTAATGCGCAACCGGAATCAGGGACCATCGCCAATGAGATGCAGCCATGGAAACGGTTTTGTAATAACGAACCGACCGCTCCCAACGACCCGACAAAAAAAATTGACTACCTGTTTGGCTATCCAAAAGAACAATGCAGAACGATCAGCTACGAGGTTATTGCACGAACCGGCATTTCCGATCATTGCCCGATTGTTGCAGAAGTTGAATTTGAATAATCAGAATATGCGAAAATTAAATATCCTCATTTTACTGGTTGTAGGTTTTTGGGCTTTTGTTTCCTGTGGAAAAGAAGACGACCCGTCGCCGGAACCGCCCGAATGGGACAAAGCCAATACGCGCTCCATTCAGTTTTATTCGCGCCTGAATAACAGTCAGCTTTTCAATACAAGCGATTTCGATGCTGTGACCGGACGGATTCGGACCAGTCAAAGCTATATCACGATCCTTCACCGGATTGATGCCGTTTCCGGTTTGACTGAAATGCAAAACCCGATCGTTACCATTGCTGAGGAAACGGGCAAAATTCCAGTCTTCATATGGAACCGTTATTCGGGAACCCGGGTTGAAGGCTCCGGTATCCTGGTCGGACAAACAATTGCCGAAATGAAAAATACCCCGATCAGTGACGGGTGCAACTATTTTTCGGTTCCTTTGACGGCCAACGGAAGCATCAACATGAAGGTTGCTTCCATCACTTTTGAAAATGAAAACCAGTTAGCAACAGGCATAGCGGCAATAAAAGAAAAACCGGACGATCAAACCGTATTGATCGGAGTAGCTGCCAAAGCCCTTCAAACCAAACTGAAATCAGCATTTTCTGAAGAGAATTATCGGGTTGAATTCGTTGAAAGTAAGAATGGAAATACAAACCAAATTATATTTGTCATCACAAGCCTGAAATGGGTAGTTCGCGAACACAACGAAGTGGCTGTCGGAGCAGACGGCATTTCCTCTTTTGATATCAAAATTGAAAAATTATAACAGATCGATATGAACACAAAACGCATTTTATTTCTTCTCATAGCTTTTCACATTATTTTGCTTCTTCCATACGCAACAGCGCAGGAAAATAAGAGCAACGAACCGGTGAAACTGAAAATATTGTGTTATAACCTCCGTTTTGGCGAACGGGCATCACTGGAAGAGCTGGCCGCCTTCATCAAAGAACAAAATCCGGATATCGTTGCCTTACAGGAAGTGGATTGCCGGACCTATCGCGATGGCGTATCGCAGCAGCACGGCAAAGATTTTGCCACTGAGCTGGGTTTTCGCACGGGGATGCTTTCGGCCTACGGTAAAACTATTCCTCACGCCGGCGGGTACTACGGTATTGCCATCTTATCGAAGTTTCCCCTGGCAAAAGTGGAACGGATCTATCTGCCAAAAACAGAAAACGGAAAAGAACAACGTGCTGTATTGGTCGCCGAGGTAGAGTATCGCGAAGGGGAATATATCACGTTTGCAAGCACGCATTTAGACTATACCAATACAAAAGAACGACAGGTGCAGGTTAAGAAGCTGAACGAAGTGCTGTTGACCAGCCGCTATCCGGTGATCGTAGCGGGTGATTTTAACGCCTGGCCCGATTCGAAAGAAATCAGCGAAGGCATGAGCGCCTGGAAAATCGTTTCCGATATGAAGCCCACGGTGCCGGCCAATGCACCCCGTAACACAATTGATTACATTTTCTGCTACCCGAAAGACAGGTGGAACGGGCAGGATGCCGTCACCCATACTAACATTCAGCTTTCCGATCATTTGCCCGTCAGCGTGGTTGCGGAATTAAAATAAACACCGGATAAATGGCCTTAACACCCCGGTGGGTATGTATCGCTCCAGCTTCATGCTTATCTAAAACAGAAAACCTAAAAAAAGGTTGGCCGTCAACCTGTTTTGTTGAGAGGTACCATCTCATTTTTGCTGTTCTTTACAGACAGGAACAACATTTACTCAACCACCTTTAATCCCGGTGCCGGAAAAACTTCGTATACCTACCGGCAGGGCTTCCTGCCGACTGCCATGCTGCGGTTGTTTTTAGCTCATTATGCGAAGCCGGCAACGATAATCAGGAGTCAGTATCTAAAATAGTAACACATTATGCATCATTTGTTCGAAATTTTGGTTTGATCAGGCAGAATTTCTAAATTGGCCCATCCCTGGCATAACCGAAAAAGACCGGATGGAACACCAAGAATTAACTGATCTCCAGTTATGGAGCAAATTTAAAGATGGCGACGACAAGACGCTCGCTTTCATATACTCCGCTAATTCCAAGAGGCTGTATTGGTATGGCCTGTCTTTTACCAGCAACTATTTGCTTGTTGAAGATGCGATCCAGGATCTCTTTTCCGAACTGATTTTAAGCAGAAAGAGGTTATCGGAAACAAGCAATATCCAGTTCTATTTGCTTAAATCTTTTAAGCGGATCTTGCAACGAAGGATCCGCCAGGAAAAGAAGTTTCGGCTTTCTGACACTGAAAAAAAATATGATTTCGAAGTCATCCATTCGATCGAGTATTTTATTATTCATGAAGAAGACTCCTATCAGCAGTTAAGGTCCCTGCATGAAGCGATCAGAACGCTGACCTCCCGGCAAAAAGAAGCAATTTACCTGAAGTTCTCGGAAGGTTTAGGTTATGAAGAAACTGCTGAGATCATGGACATGACCGTTGAATCGTGCAGAAATTTAATCTGGAAAGCCATCAAGTTCCTGAAAAATTCGCTCACTCAAAAATCAACAGCCAATAACGATCAATACTGACTCAAACTACTGACTTTCAAATCCTCCCGCAAGTTGACCAGAGATCTGCTTTTTTGCCCGCAAAAAAAAAATCAAAAAAAGTTGTTAAAAACCGATGATGTTTTGATGAGCCCTTCCATTATTAGGTAAAAGCGGAATATAATTAATGGAGGACAAAAGATACACGGATTACACTACAGAAGAATTTGTTTTGGACGAAGACTTCAGGGAATGGGTGCTGACGCCTGACAAGGGAAACGATCTGTTCTGGAAATCATTTCTCGATCAGTATCCCAAAAAGAAGACATGCGTCATGGATGCCAGGCTCATTGTCCGGTCATTGCAGCCCGTGAGACCCGATGTTTCAGAAAAGAGACTTCACGACATTTTCCGCAATGTCAGACTTAAACAAAAAAAGATCCCATTCACATATTGGGGGAAAATTGCTGCAGGCATAGCCCTCGTCATCACAACGGGAACCCTCGCCTGGTTCCTGTTGTCCAAAAACGACCTGTTTTATTTTGAAGATAATGCATTGAATGGCGAAAGAGGAAAAATCATTCTTTCGGACGGATCAACCCGAGAATTTGATTCTGAAAAGACAGTTATCCGGCAAATGACATCAGGAAACCTGACGGTCAACAATGATACGATCAAACTGAACCGCGCCCCGGGTAAGTCAACTAAAAAAGGAATGAACCAGATCATTATCCCTTATGGAAAAAGATCAGAGCTAACCCTGCCTGACGGTACACATATCTGGCTGAATTCGGGAAGCCGGTTATCCTATCCCTCTGTGTTTGGATCAGACTCCCGGGAAGTCTTCCTGTCGGGAGAAGCATTTTTTGAAGTGAGTCACGATAAAAACAGGCCATTTTTTGTGTTTGCAAATGAACTGAAGGTTAAAGTCCTGGGGACCAGGTTTAATATTTCAGCCTACGCCGAGGATCCTGTCATCAGAACGGTTTTGCTGGAAGGAAAGATAAACGCGTGCAAAAATCACCGATTTGCAAAAGAGATCGGTTTATCTCCTGGCGAAGGAGTTACCTTTAACAAAGAAGAAGGAACGATGGCCATGAGCAAGGCCAACATCCGCCTTTATACGTCGTGGATCAATGGATACCTCTTCTTTGAGAATGAACCAATTACCGAGGTGTTTAAAAAGCTTGAACGATACTATAACCGTGAAATCCGGGTAGATGAAAAACTGAGCGGCAGCACATTTTCAGGGAAACTTGATCTAAGTGAGGATATCCGTCAGGTGATCGAGAATATTTCGTTTGCCTCGTCTTTAAGTGTAAGGCAACAGGATCGTGAATTTATAATCAGATAAATGAGTTGCCTATGATATAAACCCCCCATTCTTTAAAAGTTAAACCGGGATGAGCGTCCAAACAAATCCCGGTCTAAACATGAGTTAAACGACCCCGTAAGGTCAGTTATTAATTAATAGTTTTCAAATTTATGAAAAAAAAATTGGAAGAGAAAGGAGGGACTTTAAAGTCCCTCCGGAAAATCTTGTTTATTATGCGCATAACGTTTCTCTTTATTCTGATCAGTTCCAGGCTGGTTTTCAGCTCGGACAGTTATGCTCAGAACTTAAAATTTTCATTTCAGCTTTCTGATGTAAAGGTCAGGGATGTTCTGAAATACATCGAAGATCAGAGTGAATTCATCTTTTTTTATCAGGATCAGCATATTGATCTGGACCGAAAAGTCACCCTCGATATTAAGGATCAAAGTATTACCGAAATCATGGATCAACTGATTAAAGGCACCTCCAATGTATACTCAGTCCGGGACCGGCAGATCGTTATCGGAAAATCTCCCGGGCAGGAGGGGAAAAAGGTCAGTTCTCCTGGATTTACCCCGGTTCCCTTAAACCAGACTGACCAGAAAAGTATTAAAGGAAAGATTTCGGACAAACAAGGACTACCATTGCCGGGTGCCGGCGTCGTTATAAAAGGGACTACGACCGGAACAGTATCTGACGCTTCGGGAAATTATGAGATGCATGCAAAAAAAGGAGACATCCTGCAATTCTCCTTTATCGGATACCTGCCACAGGAAATTGAGATAAAAGACCAACAAACCATCAATATTGTGTTGGCAGAAGAATTAAAGGACCTGAACGAGGTCGTGGTAGTTGGTTACGGAACTCAGAAGAAAGCGAGTATTATTGGTTCAATTGCAACGGTGGAACCTCAAAAGCTGATCACATCGAATCCAAACCTGAGTAATAACCTCGCGGGGCAATTGGCGGGAGTGCTCGCGGTGCAACGGTCGGGTGAGCCGGGAAGCGATCAGAGCGACTTCTGGATCAGAGGGGTGAGCACATTTAATTCCGGTTCGCAAAAGGCCCTTGTGCTGGTTGACGGTGTTGAACGCGATATTGACGATGTCGATCCACTTGACGTTGAATCGTTCTCGATCCTGAAGGATGCCACGGCAACTGCCATTTACGGTGTTAAAGGAGCAAACGGCGTGATCCTGATCAACACAAAAAGAGGACAAAGCGGCGACTCTAAAATTCAGGTGCGTTTTGAAAGTGACCTGAGCGCTCCCGTTAAGCTTGTCGATTTTGTCGATGGGGTGAAATTCATGCAAATCTTTAACGAGGCATCCCGAAATATCGGAGAAACCGAAAAATATTCCGAAGACGCCATCAATAAAACGCTCGCCGGAGAAGACCCCGACCTGTACCCGAACGTAGACTGGATGAGCGAGATCTTCCGGGACTTTGCCAGGGATGAAAAGCTGAACCTGAATATTACCGGTGGTGGTCAGAAAATCAGGTACTATCTCTCCGGAGCCTATTTGCATCAGACAGGAATACTGGAAACGGATCAAATGGAAGACGACAAATCAAAGCTCAAATTTGACCGGTTCAATTTCAGAAGTAATGTGGATATCGACTTGAGTAAAACGACTTTGTTTAACCTAAGCCTTTCCGGATTTTATAAGGAAAAAAGAAATCCCGGTTTCGATCTGCCTGCGATCTTTGATTACACGATGGCTGTAACCCCGATTAGTTATCCGACCATTTATTCAGACGGCTCATATGCCCACTTGTACGGGTCTCAATGGAGCCCCTGGATGGCGGCAAATCGCTCCGGTTATTCCATGAACGAAGAAAATCAGATTCAGTCGACGATTTCACTTTTGCAAAAACTTGATTTTATTACCAAAGGATTAAGTGCAAAAGGTTTATTCTCGTTTGATGCGTATAATAACCAGGTATCTGTTTTACGAAAAATGCCCACAACCAATTATGCAACGGGTCGCGACGAAAACGGAAACCTGATTTTTACGACGATAGAACGGACCGATTACATCAGCCTGACCTCCGAGTCGAATGCCAGTACGCGCTATACTTACATGGAAGCACAATTAAATTATCAACGGACATTCGCCGAAAAACATAATGTTGCGGCCTTACTGCTGTACAACCAATCCAGCAAAAGAATAACTCCGTCGAGCAGTGAAATAGGCTCCCTTCCCTACCGGAACAATGGTATTGCCGGGCGATTGACCTACAACTTCGACGAGCGCTACTTTATCGAAGGAAACTTCGGGTACAACGGATCGGAAAACTTCGCTTCCGGGAACCGGTATGGCTTTTTTCCTTCTCTGGCCGCAGGCTGGTATATTTCACAGGAACCTTTCTACCCAAAGGCTATGGAAAAATATGTACAGAAGCTTAAGCTCAAAGCATCGAGGGGTTTGGTCGGGAACGACCAGATATCGGCCAGCCGCCGCTTCGGATACCTGACCATCCTTTCAGCCGGATTAGCGGGATATTCATGGGGCGCTGATGGAAAGTCCACCTGGTCCGGAATTGGCGTTAGCGAATATGGCGACACCGGCATGTCATGGGAAAAGGCCACAAAAACCAACATGGGACTGGAACTGGGCCTGTTCAACATGGTCGATCTGAACATCGATTATTACCGGGAAGACCGTGATGATATTTACATGAGGAGAAATTCAATCCCCGCGACAACGGGTATTTCAAACCTGCCATACGGGAATGTCGGTAAAATGTCAAATCACGGGATTGACATCAGCCTGATCGTGAATAAAGCGATCAACAAAGATCTGTTTGTGTCACTGAACAGTTCATTTACGTATGCCCGCAACAAGATCAAAGAAATGGATGAGCCGGAATCGAAGTATGCCTATCAAAATGAGACCGACAAACGGTATGGCCAAATTTTTGGGTTGCTGGATGATGGATTGTACACTGATGAAGATTTCAATGCAGACGGATCATTGGTCGACGGATTGGCAGTACCTGCTTTCATGAACTCGGTAAGTCCGGGAGACATCAAATATATTGACTACAACGACGACGATGTCATTAATGATTATGATCAAGTCGCTATTGGCTATTCTGCAATTCCTGAGATCGTATATGGTTTCGGAGCAACAGTCAAATACAAACGGTTTGATCTGGGCTTCCTGTTCCAGGGAGTCTCCCACACGTCGACGATGTTAGGCGCAAATTCTGACTTCTTCTACCCTGCAGAGAACAGCGGCATCCAGGGGAATATCTATGCCAATATTGACAACCGCTGGACCGTTGACAATCCGCAGCAGGATGTGTTCTGGCCCCGTTTATACACAGGAGGAACAAACAGTAACAACAGACAACCTTCGACCTGGTGGTTACGAAATGCCGGTTTTTGCCGGTTGAAAAACATTGAGCTTGGATATAGTACAAAAATAAATTTTTCCGGCAGCCTGACAAGTCCGGTCCGGGTATACCTGCGTGGTACTAACCTGCTAACCTGGAGCAGGGACTTTAAAGACCTCTGGGATCCCGAGCTGAACTCGTCGGATGGGATGGCCTATCCGGTCAGCAAAATTATCGCCTTAGGCCTGGATATTAACTTCTAAATTGGAAAATCAGATGAAACGAATATGTTGCTTCACAACACCCAAGGGTATAATATTGATCCTGCTGGCCACCTTCATTGCTTCCTGCCAAGATTATCTTGATCAGGTGCCTCAGGGTTTGCTGACTGAAGAAATTGTTTTTGACAATTCCAAAACCGTCAAAAAATGGATGGCCAACTGTTACTCTTATATTCCGGCCAACCATCTCACTGTCGGTTACCCTTACTGGGGTTCTCCTGTCGGACAAGGAGGCTGGAACACGATGTCGGATGAACTGGATTTCGCCAGTAACTTTGGCGCCAGTTACTGGACCGATGCCATCCAAAAAGGAAACTGGACATCCAGCGCCCCGACCAGTTCCAATTGCGACTATTGGACCTGGTTCTATGCTGGTATCCGACAAATCCATTTGCTTCTAAATAATATCCACGCAACCAATGACTTTAGCGAAGAAGAGGTAGCAAGCGCAAAGCTGGAAGCCCGTTTTCTGAGAGCCTATTACTACGCTTATTTACTTCAGGTTTACGGCGCTGTTCCTCTTATTCTGGATGAAGTTGGTTTTTCCGACGACATGAAAGTCACCCGGACCCCTTATGATGAGGTAGTTGACTGGCTGGATACAGAACTAAAGGATATTGCAGAATTATTGCCTTTATCTGCTGACGATAAAAGCTGGTACTACGGACAGCCGACCAAAGGAGCTGCGCTTGCCGTCAGGGCGCGTATGCTTCTCTACGCGGCACGGCCTCTGTATAACGGCAACAGTGATCTGGCAGGCATGAAAAATCCGGACGGGACAGCCTTATACAATTCGACTAACGATGCCGGGAAATGGGAAAGAGCTGCAGACGCAGGAAAGGATCTTTTCGATCTGGGTGTTTACGACCTGAACAAGGAATACAACAGCGACGGGTCGATCGATCCTTATATGTCTTTGATCAACGTATTTTTTAATGCAAACAACAAGGAAATTATCTTTGCCCGGACCGACGGCAACAACAACTTTAACTGGGACAGTTTTTGTACTCCACACTGCGCAGATGTAAGTGACGGGAATAACCTGGCTTTCCTTTCTGTAACGCAGGAGATTGTCGATGCTTTCTTTACGAAAAACGGACTGGATATTCATGATGATCCCCAATATTCAGAAACCGGATTCTCAACTTCCGACCTGTATGCGACAAACACCAAATGGTCCGATGTTTCCAGCTATCCCGGATTGCTTGCTCCCAAAGGCACCTATAACATGTACGTGAACCGGGAACCCCGTTTTTATGTCGATATCATGTTCAACGGGCAAATGTGTCCCCAATCTGAAGTAAAGGTTGACTTCCAGTCGTGGGGAGCCAACTGGTACCATAATTTGACGGGCTATACCCCACGAAAGCAAGTCGATCCGACCTTCTCTGGCTACAAAACTGTGCTTTACAGACCGGTTGTTTTATACCGTCTGGCAGAATCTTATCTGAATTACGCGGAGGCGTTGAATGAGTACGATCCGGGAAATGCAGACATTGCCAAATATGTTAATCTGGTCCGGGAAAGGGCCGGCATCCCCGGCGTGTCTTCCTCATTAAGTCAGGAAGATATGCGAAAAGCCATTTTAAGAGAGCGCCAGGTAGAATGTTTCTGCGAGAGTCTTCGCTATTTTGACATCACGCAGTGGAAGATGGGCGTGGATGTCCTCAACAATACGTTTCACCGGATGAATATGCAAAATCAAAACACCGCTGCAACGTCGGTTTTTTACCAACGTGTTTTATACGAAACGAGAGTGTTTAAGGATTATTTCAGCCTTTGGCCAATTCCTTTCGATGAGATCAATACCAATTCCAATTTGGTCCAAAATCCGGGATGGTAATAATAAAAGGTTTGCCGGCAACTTTCTTCCCGGCAAACCTTTCTGTCTAATTTTTTAAAATGATACAAATGCGATTAATTATTACCCTGCTGCTGATCTTCATGACAGGCCAGTATGCGACCTCAAAAAATATCAAGAATCCGTCCGCACCGGTTAAAAACACAATTTCTGATCTGGTGCTGATCTATGATGGAGGGTTGCATCGCCAGGCCTGGACTGCTGACCTGTTAAGACCTTATGTATATTGTCAGGATTCAGCGCAAACAGGGTGGCTGTTTGACGGATTCCTGTTCCTTGAAATATTTGATAACGTAAAAAACATCGAATATTACCCCGGCTACCATAAAAATGCTGCCGCCAAAACAGACTGGCAATTCCTTTTGGACACCTATTTTAACGACACAAAAAGCCTCGGTGCCCTGGAAAACGTCTTGGATGAACTGGCACAAAAAGGAGAAAAGCCGCTACGCAAACGAAAGGTCGTGATTAGTATTCCGACTCCTATTAAAGGATTTACAGGATGGGGATTACTCGATGGCAAAGCTCTTGATTTTAACAAAACAGAAGACCAGATCGCTGCTGAAAAATGGTTTGTCGATGAAGTCATGAAACGATGGAAATCAAAAAAGTACAAACATATTGAACTAACGGGATTCTATTGGGTGGATGAAGATTGCAACAATTATGAGGAGGCCATCCGCTTAACAAAGCAATACGTAGGCTCAAAAGACAAGACCTTGTTCTGGATCCCGTATTGGAATGCGGCAGGCGGAGAAAGATGGAAGGAACTGGGATTTGACTTTGCCTGGGAACAACCTAATTATTTTTTCACTGAAACCATTCCGTACAGCCGCTTAAACGAAGCCTGCGCATTTGGAAAGAAATATGGTTTGGGCATGGAAATGGAGTTTGACGAAAGAATTACACAGCCAGTTTTCAGAGCCCGCTTTGACGATTACGTAAAAGCGTTTACTGAAAACAAGGTTTGGGAAACTTCACCTGTTGCTTATTATGAAGGGGGTGGCGCGTGGGGACAGATGGCTGAAAGTAATGATCCGGAATTAAAAAGGCTATACAATAGTTTGTCTGATATCATCATTAAACGGCAGAAAAAAGCCGATATGCACCTTCAAAAATGATTTCGGATTGATGTCAGGAATAGCGGACTATTCCAGGGCAAGCCGTTTAACTTCGTCAAATAGTAACCGCTTAGTCTGACAGTAAACACCCTTCACAAGTGGTAGTATTCATATTAAAAATCAGACTGTTGTCAATAATCCTAAATGGTGTTGCCTGATTATTCACCAACAGTTTTTTGCAGGATTCACTGTAGGGTAACGTAACCTCGGCGTGTGTTCCGGATGGAACATCGATCGAAAAGGAGAAGACATCGCCCTGCTTCGCCCATTTGACGTGGACCGGCCCGTGAACAGTAACGACCGTACCTTCAGCCCGGGTCAGGTTGCCCAACTGCGGTCTGATTTTGATAACATCGGAAGAAACCGGAATTTTTTCGGAAACTCCGAGTACTTTTGTACTCAGAAAATAAGCAGGCACGGCGCCCATGTTGTGGCACAAATCGCCTCCGCCAAACGCTTCCCATAAAGTCCCGGTAATGGTATCGTTCATCATACGGCCCCATTTTTCGCGTATAAACGATAATGCTTCCGGGGCGCGGCCATCCAGATACAATTCCTCCAACATCCAAAAGCAGGTATAAGGCATATCGATCCCTCTTACAGGCAGGTCGGGATCAAAAAATATTTCAGGGATTGGTCCACCCTGCTGATAGCTCTTCCCTCCGTTCCGATAGTTGGCAAATAAATATTCTTTCACCTGCCTGATCCGTTCTCCAGGAACAAGCCCCCGGTTAAGTGCCATAAGCGCTGCATGAGAGGTGGGCATCAGTTGTTTCCCGTCTGAAAGTCCTGATGAATAGGTTTGTTTGGAAGGAATCCACAGATAATCATTGTAGCTTTTAAATAGCTCTCCGGCCATTTTCTTATATTCCTTTTCAGCGATATTGTCGCCCGTTACAGAGGCCAGAAAGGCAGCGTCGAGAAAAGCCCTGTACACGAATGCATTTAAGGTGGCACCTTCGCAACGACAATACACCAGGGGATTGTCGACAAACGTGAACTCCCGTCCAAAAACCAGCCCGTTCGATGTACGATGATCCTCAAACCATCGCATCTGTTTTTTCAATGGCTCCCAAAGTTCGTTTATCAGCTCCGAATTTCCGGTATACTCATATACATTTCTCAATGCCTGAACCCAAAGGCACGAATAATCTTCGATATAGGCATGAATGTCAAAACGATCGGAAGGATGGTGGGCCTTGAACATACCGCTGTCGCTTTGGCTTTGTGCAATATGCCGGAGCATGGATATTATTAATCCCGAGTCGCGCCGGGGAGTTCCCGAGCTGTCGGCAATGGCAAAAATGGTTCTGCTAAACGGATATTGAACAACAGCCCCATCTCCCATCCATTCGGCTTTCTCGCGCAGGGCACAATCCATATATCCATCCTCGCAATTCAGCTTCATGGTCAGTGCTGATCTTTTCCAGAGGTCGTTCAAAAAAGGGTCGTCGCATTGAAAACTTCCGGTATCAAGATAGGGGTATCTGCGATCGACAAGTTCAATCTGTTTTAACAGAAATTTTGACGTAGTACTTTCGACCGGGAGGCTAATTTTAAGAAACTTAAAACCATACGAGTCGGCTGGAACAAATAGCTGTTCCCCCTTTTTTGCTGTATAAGAACAGGATGCACCATACGTTTCGCTGAGATTGTTGTTGTCACCCACATAACCCCATTCAAACTGAATTCTGGTGCCTTCTTCCGCTTCAAACCGGATAACAGGAAAGCCCTGTACCATTTCGTCAGCCCTGATCAGATACGACTGTCCTGTTTTCAGTTCAACAGGCAATTTTCTTCCATTCAGCGGCTGCCAGCTCATTTTCTTTTCAGCAAGCAACGGGATGGCCCGGGGCATAAACTTTCCCCATCGGTTTCCGTCGACAGCAACTGCCGATGTCCAGGCTGCATCATCATAATCCGCCTGACACCAATCGCCATCGTCGAGCCTGGCATCAATACGGTCACACACAAAACCCCAGTTTTGAACCGGGGGAAGAAAACGGGTTTTGTTATTCCATTTCCACGAAGTATCGCTCCAAATGTTGCTGATTTTTTCCGAAAATTCCTTTATTTCCAACCCAACCGCCAGTCCCGGAATGTGGTCCATCATTTTCCCGTTGCTGCCATGCGACATCACCATCACCACAACCGCATTTTTTCCACTTCCCAGGAATGATTTCACGTCTTTTGAATCGAACGAAGGAGCAACCGGATCGAAACGGCAGGGGCCCCGCAAAACTTCTTCGCCGTTGATCCACAGTATATATTTCGTATCGGCAAAAATGTGGATTGTGGCCGCATCAAAACCTGACAGATCAAACGTTTTTCTGAAAACCGTAAAATTCGCTTTCCCTTCGTCCGGACCACTCCAAATCATTTTCGACTGGAGCGTATCAGCCAGACCACATCCGGTAATACACAAACATATCAGGGAAAAAAAGAAAGCGCTTTTCAAACAGGTGTGCATGACCTTTAACTTTATCGTTAATAAAAACCGGAAAATCCCAAAAATAAAAATACAGCTAATTTTAACGAACTTATTTTCTCAAATTGGGAAACGCATAAATACTACTCAATCAGCGGATCAAAGTAAATAATTAATTCTTAAATTTATATCACTTGTTCATTATAAACAAAGACTGTCGTCATGAGAAACTTTTGGCAAGGCCGGTGGACAGATCTTATTTGCCAAATTTACGGGCATAAAGCCTAAACATTTCGCCATTCAACACCTCGACACCGCCTTTTAACTTAGGTTTATTTCCTTATCTTTGGCCAGAAGGGTGGAGGGATCGTTAAATTCATAAAACAATGCAGCATACCAGTGACTTTTGTTCATTCACTCAGCTTTTTACAGAATACAGAGAAAGGTTTGTCCGCTTTGCAAATTCCTATGTCAGGGATATGCCCGTAGCCGAAGATATTGTCATTGATGCGCTCGTCTATTACTGGGAAAACCGGCGAAAACTGAAAACAGACGAAAATATTCCAGGCTACGTATTAACTGCAATCAAGCATAAATGTTTAAACTACCTTCAGCATCTCCAGGTACGAAAAGAGTATTCAGGAATGGCGCACGAATATGCCGAATGGGAGTATAACCTAAGTATTTCAACCCTCGAAGCTTTCGATCCTTACGAACTGTTTACAAAAGAGATCCAGGAGATTATCGATAAAACGCTGGGAGAATTACCCGCCCAAACCCGTAAAATATTCATCCTGAGCCGGTATGAAAACAAATCGAACAAGGGAATAGCCGATCTTTTAGGAATGACAACAAAAGGAGTTGAATATCATATCACCAAGGCTTTGAATCAGTTGCGAAAAAACCTGTCCGACTATATTTCCGTCCTTGCATTCTTCCTTTAGATTTGACTAGGGGTATATCATCCTGAACTGCTTATTTATATAGTTGATCTGCGCACGCTTCTTACAGCGTAGCGGAAATAAGACCATAAAAATAGTGGCGAACATGAATGAACTGATTAGCCGCGCCGTTGTTAAGCGCAAATATTGATGCTTGGAATGATGAGAATAACAATAGGGCTATTTTTTATCAGTGTATTCCTTTGCCAGGAAGCTTATTCTCAGGATGCGAAAATAAGTATCCAACGCAACGACGTCCCCATAGAGAAGATCCTGGAACAGATAGAAAAGCAGACAAAATACCTGTTTATATACAACAATGAAATTGATATGCGCCGACGAGTCACCGTCAACATCCGGAACAAGCCGCTTTCTCAGGTATTGGACGATCTGTTCAGCGACAAGGGTATTTGTTATTCGGTAACCGAAAAGCACATCATCTTATCAGGAAAATGTAAAGCCCTTCAGCAAACACAGGAAGGAACGGTCACGCTCAGCGGTCAGGTTGTTTTCAGCTCAGACAAGGCCCCCGCACCCGGAGTCTCCATCTATGTCAAAGAAACTTCATTCGGGACCATCACCGATGTCGACGGACGATATGTCCTGGTCGTCCCCGCATCGGTAAAAGAAGTGACCTTCTCGTTCATGGGATATCAGGAGAAACAGATAAAAATTGAAAATACAAAACTTTTCAGGCAGGTTTCGCTCGACGAAGGGAACCAGACGCTCGATGAGGTCATCGTCACCGGACTGGGCAGTCAGCGTAAAGTCAGTGTGGTTGGCGCGGTGAGTACAATCGCGGCAGGCGATCTTCAGGTCCCCGCGACCTCCATCTCGAACGTGCTCGGGGGCAAGATCCCCGGCGTCATTACCATGCAGCTTAGCGGCGAACCGGGAAAGAACATCTCGGAGTTTTGGATTCGCGGAATCAGCACATTTGGAGCCAACAGCTCGGCCCTGGTATTGATCGATGGGCTCGAAGGAGACCTGAATACGATTGATCCGGCCGACATTGAAAGCTTTTCCATCTTAAAAGATGCATCGGCAACCGCGGTGTATGGAGTAAGAGGCGCTAACGGTGTTGTTCTGGTCACCACCAAAAAGGGCAGGGCCGAAAAACTGACCGTTAACTTCCGAAGCAATTTTACTATTTCGCTGCTCAAGAAAATGCCCGATTATCTTCATGCCTTCGAATATGCCCAACTGGCCAATGAGGCGCGTGTAGTCAGGGACGATGAACCGGTTTATACGACGGAGGAAATGGAAATTATCCGGTATGGTCTCGACAAAGATCTGTACCCTGATGTGGACTGGCAAAAAGAGATTGTGAAGCCTTATGGTTATCAGCACACCCATTACGTTAGCGCCAGAGGAGGAAAAGATATCGCCCGTTATTTCATTAGCCTGGGGGTCTCAAACGAAAGTGCGGCCTACCGTCAGGACAGGAATAGCCTGTATAAGGAAAATCTCGGCTTTAATGCCTGGTCGTTCCGCACCAATCTGGATATAGCCCTGACAAAAGGGACCAGTGTCTTCTGGGGAGTCAGCGGCTATCAAAGCCGGCAAAGCCAACCCGGCATTGCCAGTACAGATTACCTGTGGGAAGCCCAGTCACAGCTCACACCCTTGCTGATCCCCAAAGTTTATTCCACTGGCCATCTCCCGGCTTGGGGACCAGGCTCCAACTACTCACCATACGTAATGCTGAACTATACGGGAACGTCTTCGAACCAGTCCGGCACCGCCCAGACAACTCTGGCCTTAAGCCGCGATTTGTCGTTTATCGGGCAAGGGCTTAAGATGCGCGTGCAAGGAGCTGTGACCAGAAAAACATGGCTATCTGAACGCAGGTATGTGCTCCCGGAGATGTACTATGCCTCCTCCCGGGGAGCTGACGGAAGTTTGCAACTGATAAAAAAACTGGACAAGGTAGCTGCCACCTACAGCTACGATCAGCGACAGTATGCGCGATACCACTTCGAATCAACGCTGAACTACGACCGTTCAATCAGAAATGATCACCGGCTTTCGTCGCTGATCTATTACTTCATGAGCCAGTCCAAAGATACTTACGATATCGACAATTCCCGAATTGACCGGAGCATTGCCGCGGTTCCAAAACGCTATCAGGGCATATCGGGACGGCTAACCTATGGATACAGAGACACCTACCTGCTCGATGCAAACTTTGGATATACCGGATCCGAAAATTTCCAAAAAGGAAGGCGTTTTGGCTTTTTCCCGTCTATTGCCTTCGGCTGGGTCCCCGGCAACTATGGCTTCATAAAGAAAAGCTTTCCCTGGATCAACTTCCTGAAAATAAGGGGATCATATGGCTCAGTCGGAAATGACCAGCTCACCAGTACCCGCTTCCCTTACCGGACAATCGTAAACGAAAATGCAGAGGCCGGATGGGGTTTTACCGGAGGCGGAATTACGGAAATCAGCATTGGCGTTGATAACCTCAAATGGGAAAAAGCCATTAAATCCAATATCGGAATAGAAGGCCGCTTCTTCAACGACAAAGTCTCGCTGGTCATCGATTTTTTCAGAGACCAGCGAGACGGTATCTTTCAACGTCGTACCCAAATCCCCGATTATGTCGGTTTGGTCAGCCTGCCTTATGGCAATGTCGGGAAAATGAAAAGCTGGGGATCGGACGGGAACTTAGCCTATACCCACTCGCTGGGAAAAAACAAATCAATCTCCTTCAGAGGAAACTTTACGTATTCACGAAACGAGATCCAAAACTGGGAACAAGCCTCTTTGAAATACGATTATCAGGAATATTCAGGCTTCCCCTATCACGTCATCAGGGGGTATATTGCCCGGGGGCTTTTCAGGAATGAGCAGGATGTGAAAAGCAGTCCCGAACAGAATTTTGGATCAAAAGTCCTGCCCGGCGATATCAAATACAAGGATGTGAACGGTGACGGCCGGATCAATACCGACGACCAGGTAGTGCTTTCCTATCCCACCTATCCCCGGCTGATGTATGGCTTTGTCAGCGAGTTGAGATACAAAAACCTGACAATCGGGATCATGTTCAAGGGAACGGGGAACACCAATTTTTTTCATGTGGGATACGATGCAGGCGATGGAGGAGGGCCGAATGGAATCGGCTATGTTCCGTTTCATGAACAGGAAACAGGTAACGTTCTGAAAATTGTCGCCGGCCAAAAAAACAGATGGACGCCGGCCAGCTATTCCAACAACCCCTCAACCGAAAACCCCAACGCCCGGTTTCCTCGTCTTACTTACGGATATAATGCCAATAACTCCCAATTGTCAACATTCTGGAAGGATAACTGCAAGTATATCAGATTACAGGAAATCACGGTAAACTACAACTGGACGCCCGCTTCTCTGAAAAAGATCGGGTTAAACTCGGTCGATCTGCAACTGGTGGGCACCAACCTGTATGTCTGGGATCAGCTCGATGTGGGCGACCCGGAACAGGCTTATCAGAACGGACGGGTATACCCCATTCCGGCCCGGTTTACCTTTCAGGTTTATCTGAATTTTTAAAAAATAAAAAAATGATGCATTTTACACTAGGGTTATTCCGGTCCGAACTGCTCCTAAAATAGAAACCCAGATGATGAATATTGATCGAAACATATTATACCGGTTTTTTGAAGGCTCTGCTTCTCCCGAAGAGAAGACGGTTATTAAAAATTGGATGGAAAGCTCAGACCAACATAAAACGGAGTTGATGAAAGAGCGCAGGCTGTTCGACGCACTGCTCCTTTCTTCGCCCGAAAAAAAGGCGGCCGGGAATGCCCGGTTCAGGATCCGGACCGAATTGGCAAAAATTGCAGCCGTTATGGCAATGGTTTTCCTGGGTTGCTATGCTTATTACCAGCGCGAACTGTCCAGCCAGGACAAACTGTTTCAAACCATGCAGGTGCCTGCGGGACAGCATGTCAGCTTAACCCTTCCCGATGGGACCAAAGTATGGTTAAATACCCTGAGTAAAATCAGCTACCCGGTTTCATTCAGCAGGAAAAACCGGACCGTCATTCTCGATGGAGAGGCCTATTTTGATGTCGTGAAAAATGAAAATAAACCATTCATTGTACAAACAACCCATTATCAGGTAAAAGTATTCGGAACAGAGTTTAACGTAGAGGCTTATTCCGGACGCCAGGAATTCAAAACCACATTGGTAACCGGAAAAGTCGAAGTCACATCAGTCCACGATCCCTCTTGCTCAGTTGTCCTGAAACCAAAGCAGGTAGCGTACGGTAGTGAAGGAAAATTACAGGTTGCCGGAGAGGACGATTTTAGTTTGCTGAGCTGGAAGGAGGGTGTGATTAGCTTCAAAAACACGTCTTTCCCCGATATGATGAAAACGCTCGAAAAATACTTTGGGGTTCACATCCGCATCGAAAATGAAGAGGTCAGGCGACAATACTATACCGGAAAATTTCACCTGAACGATCAACTGGAATATATCATGGAAGTATTGCAAAACGATATACCCTTCTCCTGTAAAACTGAAAATGAAGGGCAAATTATTCTAATTCAATAAAACAGTACTGTCATACTGGTTTGTGGCAGAACCGGAAGCGACCAATTTTAACGACTTGGAAGATCACTTATTGCTTAATAATAAACATATTTTACATAATAATTATAAACTTAACATCTGAAAATGAAAGAAAAACGAACCATTTATTATCTTTTCATGCTGTTCGCGTTAGGAATTTGCTGTTCCTGCACGAATAATGAAGAGGAGGGAGACTTTTCTTATGACCCGGACCGCCCGGTGGTATTGGAATCCTTCTCTCCTGCAGTAGGTGGAATGGCCACCAAAGTGGTCATCTCGGGAAGTAACCTGGGAAACGACCCAAAGAAAATAAAAGTTTACTTCAACCAAAAACAAGCAGCCGTAATCGGATGCGACAAAGGGAAAGCTCTCGTGGTTACACCCCGGCAGCCGGGCGATATCTGCACGATTGCTGTTGTAGTTGAAAGTGATTCAATCCTTTTTTCCGAAACTTTTGCCTACAACACAACTACGACGGTCACCACACTGGTCGGGCAAAAAGGAACAAACGAATTTAAACCCGGCTCATTCAGCGAAGCAACCTTCATGTTTCCGTCAACCCTGGCGGTCGACAACGAAGATAACCTGTTCCTCTCCCACTGGAGAGGCGATTATGACATTGTCATGATTAACCAGCAGGATATGAGCGTGACCCGGATGGCCTACGGCGATCCAACAGGGGCCCCCACCACCGATGTATCAGGGAGCGTGATCATGTTCCCGAGCGACGGCGGCGACAACTTCTATATGCTCGATCCGGCGGCTCAATGGGCCCCCCGGCGAAGACAAATACTTCATCCCAATGCCGCCCAGATCGAAGCCGGGATGAAAGACTTCACGATCAACTGGAAACATGGATTTGCAGCCTGTAAATACGACAGCATGATTTACACGCGGTCCTACAACGGGCAGATTATCAAATTCGATCCCAATACCCGGGTAGGCCAGCTCGTCGCAAGCGGGGTTATGCCCAACACCGACAGCTATCTTCAATTCGATCCGGTCAATAAACATATGCTTTATCTCTCATACACCAGCCGGCATTGTATCCAGACTTTTAATATCCTCACACTCGAAAGTAAGACCTACGCCGGCACCCTGGGTGTTTCGGGCTGGAAAGACGGGGAAAGACAGGATGCACTGCTTAACCAACCCAGTCAACTGATCTTTGACTCGGAGAACAATATCGTCCTGGCCGATGCAGGAAATCACTGCATCCGCAAAATCACGCCCCAGGGGATGGTTACCACCGTGATTGGTATGCCGGGTAAAGCCGGCTATCAGGACGGAAACCCCGAAGACGCTTTGTTTAACTTCCCGAGGGGAGTGGCAATCGATAAAAATTATACCATCTATATTGCCGATTATAACAATAACTGTATCCGAAAGCTGGCAGTCCAGTAGTTAAAAATCAAAAGTAAAGCTAAAAATGAAACATTTGTTGATTTTTTGTTTGATGGTGCTGCTAGCGATTTCAGCCAGTGCGCAACAAACCATAACCCTCTCGGGCACGGTCAATGACGAAACCGGAGAATCCCTGCCCGGGGCAAGCGTCTACCTGAAAAACAAACCCGGAGTGGGTACCATAACCGATGCGAACGGCAAGTTCAGTATCAGAGCCAGTCGAGGCGATATCGCTGTTTTTTCCTTTATCGGTTACACGGATGTGGAATACTTAATTCAGAAGGAAGATCTGAATGTAGTAATAGCCTTCGCCAAATCGGATCAGGAAATTGATGAGGTGGTCGTAACGGCCCTCGGAAGCCAGCGAAAGATCAGTGTAGTTGGCGCAGTGAGTACCATCGATGCGAAAGAGCTTCAGGTCCCCGCTACCTCAATGGCCAACATCCTCGGAGGGCGTATGCCGGGAGTGATCTCGATGCAAACCAGCGGCGAACCCGGTAAAAATATATCGGAATTCTGGATCCGGGGGATCGGGACTTTTGGCGCCAACAGCTCCGCACTGGTCCTGATCGACGGTTTGGAGGGTGATCTGAACTCAGTAGATCCTGCCGATATTGAAAACTTCACCATCCTGAAAGACGCCTCCGCAACGGCCGTTTACGGCGTAAGGGGAGCCAACGGCGTTGTACTCATCACCACCAAAAGAGGCCAGTCCGGAAAACTGAAAATCAATGCCAGAGCGAACCTGACCTTGTCAAAACTACAGAAAATGCCCGATTACCTGCATGCCTACGACTATGCAACCCTGGCAAACGAGGCGCGCGTGGTCCGCAACGACGAACCCCTGTATAATGAGCAGGAAATGGAGGTCATCCGGTATGGCCTCGATAAAGACCTGTATCCCGATGTAGACTGGCAGGACGAAATAATTAATCCTGTCAGCGCGCAGCAAACCTATTACATCAGCGCGCAGGGAGGAGGCGAAATTGCCACTTACTTTCTGAGTCTGGGTTCCTCGCTCGAAAGTGCAGCCTACAAAATGGATCCCGAAAGTCCTTACCGGGCAAACACCGGCTACAACACATACTCTTACCGCTCAAACCTGGACATCCGGTTAACCGAAACCACGAATATTTATTTTGGTGTCGACGGCTACATGACCAAATACAACGCGCCGGGTATTGCCTCCACCGATTATCTCTGGCAGGGACAGTCACAATTGACCCCCTTGCTCATTCCAACCAAATACTCCACCGGACATCTCCCCGCATGGGGCACCGGATCGAATATCTCTCCGTATGTGATGCTGAATTATACCGGCACCTCATCGAACGAGACGAACAGCGGACTGGTCACCCTGGCGCTCAAACAAGACCTGTCGTTCCTGGCAAAGGGACTGTCGGTCAGGGTTCAGGGTGCATTTGATACAAAAACATGGTTCGACGAGCGGCGCTATGTTCTGCCCGAATTGTACTATGCATCGTCACGGAATGTGGAAGGTGAACTGCAGGTAGCCAAAAAAGTCGACAAGGTGGCCGCTATCTATGCCTATTCCCAGCGCCAGTACCGGAAATATCATTTGGAATCGACCGTTAATTACGAAAAAACGTTTAATAAAAAACACCGTTTTTCGTCGCTGGTTTATTACTATATGAGCGATTCGAAGGATACTTACGATATCGATAATTCAGGAATTGACAGGAGTATGGCCGCTATTCCCAAACGGTATCAGGGAATTTCAAGCAGGCTTACCTATGGATACAACGATACCTACCTGATGGATGTCAATTTTGGATACACCGGCTCCGAAAATTTCCAGAAAGGACACCGCTTTGGCTTTTTTCCATCGGTTGCCTTAGGCTGGGTTCCCTCCAACTACGAATGGATGAAAAACAAGATGCCCTGGCTGAACTTCTTTAAGATAAGAGGTTCGTACGGATCGGTAGGAAATGATCAGATTTCCAGTACCCGCTTCCCTTACCTCACCATCATCAACGAAAACGCTTCAGCGGGATGGGCCGGAACAGCCGGTGGTATTACAGAAACGCTGATCGGGGCGAATAACCTGAAATGGGAGAAAGCGATCAAATCGAATATCGGCTTCGAAGGCCGGTTATTAAAAGAAAAATTGAGCTTTGTGATCGACTTTTTCAAAGACCAGCGCGAAGGGATCTTCCAGCAGCGTACCCAGGTGCCCGATTATGTCGGCTTAATCCAGATGCCCTACGGGAATGTGGGCAAGATGAAAAGCTGGGGGTCTGATGGAAATATTGCTTACACACACTCTCTTGGAAAAGAAACATCGTTTACCATAAGGGCCAACTACACCTGGTCTCAAAACGAAATTCAGAACTGGGAACAGTCCTATCCAAAATACGACTATCAAAAATACTCCGGGTTCCCGTACAGCGTGATTCGCGGATACATCTCAACCGGCCTTTTCCGCGACGAACAGGACGTGGAGAGCAGCCCGAAGCAGGTGTTCGGATCAAAGGTATTGCCCGGCGACATCAAATACAAGGATGTAAACGGCGACGGACAGATCAATACCGACGACCGGGTGGTCCTTTCTTACCCCACCTACCCGCGCCTCATGTATGGTTTTGGAGGAGAATTCAGGTATAAAGCGCTCACCTTTGGTATCCTGTTCAAGGGTACAGGCAATACCGACTTCTACCATGTTGGATACGACGGTAACGGAATGGGATATGTCCCCTTTCATGCCCAGCAAACGGGCAACGTCCTGACCATTGTAGCCGATCAAAAAAACAGATGGACGCCGGCAAGCTATTCAGGCGATCCCTCGACCGAGAATCCCGATGCCCGTTTTCCCCGCTTAACTTATGGGTATAACGCCAACAACTCGCAATTATCCACATTCTGGAAAGGAAACAGCAAATACCTGCGCCTGCAGGAGGCAACCATCAACTATAACTGGAAATCGGAGATGTTTAAGATCATGGGTCTGAGCTCAGTCGATCTGCAACTGATCGGGTCAAACCTCTGCGTTTGGGACGATGTCAATCTATGGGACCCTGAACAAGCCTGGCTCAATGGACGGGCATACCCCATCCCCGCCCGTTTCACGGTTCAGGTATATCTAAACTTTTAATTTCTGAAAGATGAACAAGTCAAAATTATCCTTTATTGCCATGATCATAATCATCCCATTCTTCAATTCCTGCAATTTCCTGGATGCGGATGACTATTTCAATGAAACCCTGAAAGAAGATTCGATTTTCAGTAATAAGCGGAATCTGGAAAAATACCTGTGGGGTACGGCAGCCTATTTCCCCGACGAAGGGGCCATTTTCGGCGCGAACTATACCCCTGGCCCCATGGGCACCGACGAAGGTTTTACCCTGATTAACACCGGCGAATTCCATGGCATGGCCTACATTCTGGGTGAAGTCACCCCCACCAATCTGTATGGAATGGACATCTGGCCCGGCATGTACCGGATTATCAGAAAGGCCAATACCATGCTGGCCCGGATGGACGAAGCGAAAGATCTGACGGCCACAGATAAGCGGAATATGCTGGGATACATTTATTTTATGCGGGCCTATGCCTACTATCACCTGCTCATGCAATACGGGCCTGTCATTCTTTTGGGAGATGAGGTACTGGAAAGCAACGAGGAAGCCGGATATTACGACACCTATCGCGCGACCTACGACGAAAGCGTAAATTATATTTGCGACGAGCTCGAAAAAGCAGCAAGTTACCTCCCTTCCGAAGTCGCGGTCAACTACTTTGGAAGACCCACTCGGGGAGCTGCCTACGGACTAATAGCCAGGATCAGGCTGCAACATGCAAGTCCTCTTTACAACGGTCAGGAAGCTGCGAGGATCTGTTTCGGGAACTGGACCCGGAAAACCGATGGCGTCCATTATATCACCCAAACCTACGACGAGCAAAGATGGGCCCTGGCAGCACAGGCGGCAAAGCGGATCATCGACCTCAACCAGTACTCGCTCTACGTGGTCGAAAGACAGGGCGATACACCGGCGCTCCCTTCCAATGTATCACACGAGGATTTTCCAAACGGGGCCGGCAATATAGACCCCTTCAGGTCATATTCGGATATGTTTAACGGCGAGGCGCTATCGGCGCGAAATACCGAATTTGTATGGGGAAAGATGTCGTCGAACGTCCTGTCATATTCACGACATTCCTTTCCGGTGGCCACCATGGAAGGATATAATGGCATGTGTATCCCGCAAAAAATTGTGGATGCCTACTATATGGCCGACGGACGCGATATTAACAACTCGAGCGACCAGTATCCGTATTCCGAAACCGGTTTCGCAGGAGGTACCGATAAAAATTATTCCGGCTATATCCTGAAAGGAACGGTACATAAAATGTATGCCAACCGGGAGATGCGCTTTTATGCCAACATTGGTTTCAGCGGAAGCTATTGGCCGGCAAATTCAACTTCAGAAAGTTCCCGCAAAAACCTGGTTGTCGACTATTACTACGACGGATTGGGAGGAAAAGCAAATGCAAGCGTCGAAACCGACTATGCCATCACCGGATATGTTTTAAGGAAATATGTTCATCCCGACGACGCCTGGGCAGGAACCGGGGCACAGCGGCTCGATAAACCATTTCCCATTATCCGGTATGCCGAAATCCTCCTTTCATATGCCGAAGCGCTCAACAACCTGACTTCATCCTATACCCTCACAGACGAAGAAGGAAACCAGCAAACCTTTACGCGGAACATTGATGAAATTAAATCCAGCTTTAACCAGGTACGGTACCGCGCAGGACTGCCGGGCATGACCGACCAGGAAGCATCAGACCCTAAAAAAGTCCAGGAACTCATCGAACGCGAGCGCATGCTCGAATTCCTCTTCGAAAACAGGCGCTACTTTGATGTCCGCCGCTGGGGCATCTACGAAGAATCGGAAAATGTGCTGATGACAGGAATGGACACAGACGCTTACTCCGACAGCTACTATAACCGGGTTGCAGTAAACCACTCCAAAGCGCGGAACCGCATTGTGAATAAACGCCTCATCTTCATGCCTGTTTCACTCGAGGAGCTGAGAAAAGTCCCCGGAATTGACCAAAACCCCGGCTGGGCCGATTAATACCTCAAATACAAATGAAACAAACTTGGAATCATATGAAGAAATTTATTTTCCTTTTTTTCGCTATCACGCTCTGCTGTGCGACGGCATGTAAAGAAGAAAATTATGACACGATGGAGCATTATAAATACATCGTTTATTTGCTCAGCGAAAACGACTATAATGTTTACTCCGAATCTTATGCATTTAACGAAGGAGAGGCTGTAACAGGCTACTTTTCGGTTGGCTGCGGCGGATCGTTGTCAAATCCCGAATCATTCACGGTGGAGCTGGAACCCGATACCGTCCTGTTCGACGCCTATAACAAGTCAAATTTCGATATCGACCGTACAAAATATGCCCATTTGCTAAACGCGGACAGGTATCAGTTAGCATCTAATACGGTCACCTTTCCTGCTCAAAGCGAAGATCAGTACGTTAAAGTCTCCGTGACGGTGAAGCCCGATGGTCTGTCGCCCGACTCCACCTACTTTATCCCCATCGCGATCAAGAGCGCGTCCAAATATGAGATCAACAAGGAAAAGTCAAGTATCCTGTTTCGGGTGGCGCTCGAAAACTATTATGCCGAACAACTCACCGACACCTATTACCAAATGAGAGGGAGTACCCTGAATAGTTCGGGCGTGGCTACAGGCAGTATTTCCGGAACAAAGCTCGTCAGGCCGCTAAGCAAAAAATCAATCAGGCTTTATGCCGGCAGTCAGGCGCAAACAACAAAATCCACAGTCGACGAGATCGCCAAATATTCAGTCGTTTTAACCGTTAACGAGAATAACCAGATTCAGATCACTCCTTATGGGACCATTCAAACCGAGCAGCTCGATGGCGGGCCCGACTGGAATATCTATAAGGAAGCTCCGGCAAGCGTGGGCGACACGAAAGTCAGGAAACACTTCTACCTTCATTACCGGTTCAGAACCTTACAGACCCCGGCAAGTGAAAATACGCCGGCAGTCTGGAGCCAGTGGACAACAGTAAAGGAAACACTGACCAAACTGGAAGATTAAAGTTCAAAGGAACAGAGAAAATATTTTTTTTACTCTTCCCTTCAAATTTAGAACCGCAGAAATCAAATAATTCTGCGGTTCTTTTAACGGTATAGCTATTTCAAATTCCCGGGGACATCTCTTCGTTTATTTTTTCAGGTCTGGCTGAAGCTGTCCCGATAAACCGGCTAACGGGGCTTCACGGTTTTATTGAAGCACCGCCTTCAACGCGGCCAGCGTCGGTATCTCTCTCACTTCGATGGAGCCAACACCACGAACCCTTTTTTGATCCGGCGCTCCGGTCCGGAAACAACATAGCTTGTCACAAAAACACCATTTGCTTTCCACTTGTCGACCACCTGATCCCATTTCGGGTTCACTGCTTTTGCCTGCGAATTACGGGCAAAACTTTTACGGCTATCTTACTTAATGAACAGCCAAAAAAACAATAACGATAGCAGGCCTTCGTCAATAATCGCTTTCCGGATCAAAGACTTTGCATTTGTAAGATGGTTCTCGACCGTTTTCTTTGTAATATTCAGTTTAACGGAGATTTCTTCATTCGACAAGCCTTCCTTCTTACTAAGAAGAAAAATAGTTTTTTGCCGAAGAGGTAAACGCTCGATGATCTTCTCAGCTTTTTCGAGCAGATCATTATACTCGACTTCTGTTACCGTCGTATGATCGTCTTCCAAAGAATACGCGGCAAATTCCCGGAGATGCCTTTTTTCTCTTATTAATTGCCGGAAATGTTTTTTGATGGTATTAAAACAGATCGTAAAAATCCAGGCATCCAGATTTCGTACTTCTTCCAGTTTAGCACGATCTTTCCAAAGGTTCGTAAAAACGTCCTGAACAACTCCTTCTGCATCCTCCTTATTCTTTAGATTCCGGAACGAAAAGTCATATACTTTTTTATTGTACTTACTGAAAATCTGGTCAAAAGAATGGGCATCTCCTTTTACCAGGCACTGAATCAGTCTATGATCTTCGTTCGGGGTCGGCATGAAAACAGGAATTTGGTTGATGCGACAAATATATATCTTTTATCTGTCGCAATTAACAAGATATAAAAAGCAGGGAACATAGCAACAACCGTCGCCGACTTAACACCTTCCTCCCAGCGCTTCCATAAACAATATCCTGTGAAATTTATTGGTTAGATTGTTTCTCGGTTACAGTCTCACTGATTATTTAGAATGATTATAAATTACAATTTAACCCGGGAGTTTTTACCTTCACCGGGAACATTCGTTAAAAGCAGATCAGTAAACCTGGAGGGCTTGTATTAATTACACGAATAAATGAAGATTGATTTTCAAATCATAAAACGCTATTTGGACGGAAGCGGACAGGAAGGAGACAGAGAAAAGATCCTGTCGTGGTTTTCCGGTCAGGAGACGGAAAAAGATCTGCACGAACAGTATCGCCGCTACTGGAACGATCTGCCGGCAACTCTTCAGACAGAAGGATATGATGAAGAAAAAATGCTTGGAAAAATTTACCATGAAATAAAACTTGAAGAATCAAAGCCGTCGGGAAAATCAGAAAGGAAAAGGATTATCCGAAAGATGATCACTTTGTTGACTAGGGTTGCAGCGATACTGTTTATTCCGCTGACTATTCTTGTTTTGATGAACCGGGAACGCTTCATGTATACCGAAATTTATCCGGCCTATTCAGAAATACACGCCCCGAAAGGGACACATACAAAATTCAGTCTTCCTGATGGTTCGAGCGGTTACCTGAACGGAGGATCGACCGTAAGATTCCCGACCCTGTTTAAAGGAAAGTCCAGAGAAGTAAGTCTGGAGGGGGAGGCCTACTTTGATGTCCGCTCCAATCCCCAAAGACCATTTATCGTTTCCGGACAAAATATCAAAGTCGTAGCCTACGGGACCTCATTTAATGTTGAAGCCTATCCTGAAGACAAAATAAACCGGGTGACCCTTGTTGAAGGCAAAGTGCAGGTCAGGGCAAATGAAAATGACAAAATTCAGAATCTCGGCACACTTCTGCCCGGAGAAATGTGTGTGTTTGACAAAAAAGATTTCTCCAGCCGATTGATTCACGTTGACGCAGAAAAAATCGTCTCCTGGAAAGACGGGAAACTGGTCTTTATCAATGAACCGTTTGACGAAGTAGTCAAAAAGCTAAACCGGAGGTATGGTGTCAATATCATTATTGAAGACAAGAAGCTAAAAGATTATACCTATCTGGCTACTTTCCCTGAGGATGAAACGCTGGATGAAGTACTGAAACTGTTAGCGCTTTCTGCACCAATAAAGGTGACAGACCTTGGACGGGAAATCGGGCCGGATGGCTCTTACGGAGAAAGAACCATCAAGTTCCATTATAAAACAAAATGAAACGAGCATGTTCGCAAAACACAAAAACGGATGAAAAAATAGGATCACACGAAAAAGAAACAGGAAAGTGCCCCAACACTTTCCTGACTGTCAATTAGATTAATAACATTTTGTATGTATTAACCCATTCAAATGTAAATGTATGAAAAAAATTCTGAAACGAAGGGTGTCCTGTTGGAACACCTTAAGAAAACCATTACGAATTATGCGTTGGAGTTTATTCTTTTTTATCATGAGCATTATTCAGGTGCATGCCGTTCCCGGGTTTGCTCAAAAAACGGCACTCTCTCTGAACTTAACAAACAGCACAGTCGCTGAAGTTCTAAGCGAAATAGAGGATAACAGTGATTTCTATTTCATCTGTAACCGGAAGTTGGTTAACCTGGACCGGCGGATAACGATCCGGGTGAATAATCAATCCATAGAAACAATACTCACGGATGTATTTAAAGGAACCGATGTTAAATATGTGATGTCAGGCCGGCAGATCGTATTAACTCCCGGAGAGGATCGCCCGATGGAAACTGAAAGCTCTGAGCAGCAAAATGTTTCTGTTTCGGGCAGGGTAACTGATTCTACAGGTTCTCCATTGCCTGGTGTTTCTATTATTATGAAAGGGACTACGACCGGCACGATCACGAATGCTGACGGTTATTATAAATTACCGAATGTTCCGTCTAACGCGACCCTGATATTTTCCTTTGTGGGGATGAGAAGTCAGGAAATTGCTGTAGCCGGGAAACAGACGGTCAACGTAAGCATGGAGGAAGAAACCGTTGGCATTGATGAAGTGGTTGCCATTGGATATGGAACCATGAGAAAAAAGGACCTGACCGGATCAATTTCAACAGCCAAAGGTAATGATATCATTAAGTTGCAATCCTTTAGCGCACTCGACGGATTGAAAGGGAAGGTTGCCGGGGTGAATATCTTTTCGAACACAGGGCAACCCGGCGGAGAAATGCGGGTGATCATCCGGGGTATCTCGACTATAAATGCTTCGGCAAGTCCGCTGTATGTGGTTGATGGAGTAGTGATGACCGATTTTCAATTGTTGAACCCCAATGATATTGAATCGGTAGAGGTTTTGAAAGATGCTTCCTCTGCAGCCATCTATGGAGCCCGCGGAGCTAATGGTGTTATCCTGATCACGACCAGGCGTGGCAGCGATGCCGGAAAAGGGACGCATATTTCATACAGTGGTTCCGTATCAGTGGGGACAATGGCCCGGTATATGGAAGTGATGGATGCTAACGAGTGGATGTCAACATTCAGGCAAGGCCTGGAAAACGCAAACGCCTGGAATGGCAAAAATTTCACGACCGATCTGTCACAAATTTTTACCGACACACGTTTGTTTAACTCCGACGGTTCTCCCAAATACAATACGAATTGGCAGAAAGCGGCATCACGCACTGCAACCTCCAACAATCATCAGCTCAACATCCAGAAGAACGACGGAACATCGTCGATTGGGGCTTTCCTGAACTATACAGATCAGCAGGGAGTGTTGCTCAATTCCTATTTCAAGCGAGTAAACACGAAACTAACCTATGACGATAAACCGACCAAATGGCTATCTTCGTCCATTAACCTGCTTGTTAATCACACCTGGGGTAACCGTACTTCCGACAATCCTTATGGACAGGGAGCGTTGCGCACAATGGTAGAGCAATTACCCTTCCTTCCGGTTAAGCTGGACGGAGTATATACGCAAACCAACATCATAAGCACAACAGCCATATTGAATGATCAAGACGACCCCACAAGTGGTCTTCAGGGATTTAGTCCCGAAGGCGTTGGGAACCCGGTAGAGTTGCTCAAACGGATGTATGCCATGCGGTACCGGACACAGATTTTCGGGAATGCAGCGCTGACCTTTCACCTGCTGAAGGATCTTGACCTGAAAACTCAGATGGGTGTGGACTATCACAACAACCGCGATGCAAACTATACACCTTTCACCCCCCGTCCCCTGATCAATCAAAATTCGGAAGGGACTGCTTCGGCAAACAATTCCAACTCGCTTTACTGGCAGGAAGAGACTTACCTGACTTACAAGAAGGATTTCCAAAAACATCGCATCAATGCAATGGCGGGTATGTCGTGGCAAAAGTATGATTACACCTATTTCAGCGCTTCTGACAGCAAATACAATGATGATTTCTATGGCTACTACAATCTCGGATCGGGAACAAACCGCCCAAGTGTCTCCAACGACTACGACAAGTGGGCAATGAATTCTTACTTCGTTCGTGCAGCCTATTCTTACAACAGTAAATATATGGCCACTTTGACCGGTCGATACGATGGTTCCTCGAAATTCGGGCAGAACAATAAATATGCATTCTTTCCATCTTTGGGCCTGGGCTGGATGATATCGGACGAGAATTTTTTAAAGGACAATCCAACCATCAGCCGGTTGAAACTGCACACTTCATACGGTATTACAGGGAATTCCGAAATCGGGACTTACCAGTCGCTGGCAACAGTGAGCCAGTCGAACACCATCATCGGCGATGGTCTCCATGTCGTCTCTTATCTGGACAATATGCCCAATCCCGATTTGAAATGGGAAAAGACAGACCAATTTGATGTCGGATTCGAATTGGGGCTGCTGAAAGACAGACTTAACTTCGATATTTCTTATTATCACAAGTACACCTCCGACCTTCTGCTGGATCGTCCGGTTCCTGAATCAACCGGCTATTCATCAATCCTTGACAATGTTGGCGCTGTCTCAAACCAGGGATTAGACATTCTGGTTACTGCCTACCCGATTCAGACAGCTAATTTCAAATGGACATCGACGCTAAACATGAGCTTCAATAAAAACCAGGTGGAGAAACTCGATGAGCAGGCATCTGTCGATCCAATTACCGGGAAACGTCAGATCACGCTCGACGGATTTGTAGGCTATGATATGTTGATACGCGAAGGCGAGGAATTGTCCACCTATTATGGGTACAAACGCGCAGGGATCTATGATGGCGATCCTTCGCACTGGGATTCCAGTACAATGAATGTTCCCGCATTAACCGGAGAGAAGGTGACTTATAAAGAGCGGCAAATAATAGGCAATGGGCTACCCGACTGGGCCGGATCTTTCATCAATACGTTTAATTACAAGCACTTTGATCTGACTGTCGACTTGCAGTTCACATGGGGAGTGCAGCTCATGCAGGAATATTTTCATTCAACAGTTGCCCGGTTCCTGACCAGCGGGCTCGACCGGATTTACAAGGAAGCCTGGCACCCGACCAATAACCCGGAGGGGAAGGAACAGGCCATCCGACTGAACAATTTCGGGCAGGGAGCCAACAACCAGGCCGACGATGACTGGGTATGCAGCGGGGCCTACCTGCGGGGGAACATGATCCAGCTTGGATATACGTTTAGCCCAATGGAGGCAAAAGCGATCGGTATTTCGGCCCTGCGCCTTTATGCCAACGTAAACAATGCTTTCCTGATAACTTCATCAGACTACTTAGGCTTCGATCCCGATAACTCTTCTCGTCTCGGCGATAATAAGTGGGGAGCTAACCGCCAGTTTTTCACCTACCCGCGTCCGAGAACCTTCACATTCGGCCTTGATGTTACATTCTAATTTTTCAAATTATAAAATTCAGCAAATATGAAACGAATTAAGTATATACTCATTCCCGGCATAGTTACATTGACACTGTTGATGAACTCATGTGATCAGTTTCTGGAAGAGGAACCCCTGGACGAAAAAACATCAAATCAATTCTGGCAGACACCAGCCGATGCCGAGTCGGCAGTCAACGCCCTTTATTTCGGAGGGGTGCCTTATTTGAATAACACCGATGTTGATGGCGGATGGACCCCAAAAGCCACTATGTGGGGTGGTATCATGTCGGGACTCTACGTAGACAAACGTAAGGACAGACTGTTCACTACGGCCTCCGAGTCTTCGACCTATACCCTCGAAGCTTTCGATGCTACCGCCATGAAACTTTGGCATGAATATTACAAAGGAATCTCCCGCGCAAATTTTGTTATAGCCAATATTCCTCAAATGAGCGATGTGCTCGACGAAGCCACAATTAATAACTATGTGGCGCAGGGCAAATTCTTCCGCGCTTACGGGTATTTCTACCTGGTAAAAGATTTTGGTGATGTTCCATACATCTCAGAACCATACACCTCTACCGAAGGTATTTTCAAAGAAAGGACGCCTGCCCTGGAAGTTTATCAGAATATAGAACAAGATTTGCTGGATATAGCCAATAGCGATGCCCTGCCAGATAAAGCCTTTTACGACAACGGTTCGTATGTAACCCGGGCAATGGCGCAAACGCTTCTTGCCCAGGTTTACCTGCAGTGGGCGGGCGCACCGCTCAACGGAGGCGATGCCTACTACACCAAAGCCGCTGAAATGGCCATGAAAGTCATTAGCGGAGGAAAACACTCCCTCATTCAGGCAAGCGGAAGCAGCGACGATCTCAATTCGGCTTACAACATGATCAAGACCACGAAGTCGTCGAACGAAATCATCTATGCTAAAGAATATGATTACACCAATTTCAGCGTTGGCAATTCATACCCCGTGCGCTCCATCGGTACAGATGCCTTTCAATGGGGGGTTTTCCACCCGGGCGGAGACGTGCTTTATAATGCTTACCTGCCCTGCAACATGATTTTAAACAGCTACGTCCCTGCAGATATACGCGGACATGAAAAACAGTTCTTCTTTAAGACTTACACAGCAACAAACGGAACTACCTTCACCCTCAACAATGCAGGTAACTGGGCCTGGTTTGACGAGGGGGCCCTGACAGAGGGGCACGATGGCGACTATAACATGCCGACCTTCCGTTATGCCGAAGTGCTGCTTATCGCTGCCGAAGGTCTGGCAAGGACCGGACACGAAGCGAATGCTGTTGGCGGAGCCAAGTACTATCTCAATCAGGTGCGGACAAGGGCCGGAGTTCCTGACGAAACGGCTACCGGGGATGACCTGGTACAGTCAATATTGACCGAACGACTGCACGAGTTCCCGCTGGAGTTTAAAATATGGGACGACATCCGCCGTACGCGCCTGTATCCCGAAGAAGACGGAGTGCAGTCGGGCAAACTTCAATGGGTGTCACTCCAATCGGCCAAAATTCAGAATAAACCTGACGGAAATGTCAAAGTTGGGGCCATTCCCGAGTATGTATTGCTGTGGCCTGTCCCTCTCGATGAAATCCAGGCAAACCCATCACTTCAGGGACACCAAAACCCGGGATGGAACTAAAATTCAGCCCGTACAAATTTCACAGGGAGTGAAACAAAAAGAACAAGAGGCTCTGCATGCAGAGCCTCTTGTTCTTTTTGTTGAGCGGGAAACGGGGGTCGAACCCGCGACCCTCAGCTTGGGAAGCTGATGCTCTACCACTGAGCTACTCCCGCAAATTCATAAATTAACAAATTCAAGTAATTCAAATTCCGGCGTTCACCTCGCCTCGTTCTCCAGACCGGTTTTTGGGAACCTGAAATTTTCAGAGGCAAATGTAAAAATTATTATTTAACTGACTGCGGCTCCGGGTAAAAAAAATAGTGGAGTTCCATTAACACTTGTTTAATGTATTTTTTTGTTTGGTGATTTTCTCTTTCCTATCTTTAGTTCCTCCAAGTCATATGTTCAATACTAAAAAACCAAAAATTATGGATAAGCCCGCCTTAAACCGAAGGAGATTTTTGCAGCTTGGGGTTGCCGCAACTGCCTGTGCTGCTGCAACTACGTCAGGAATGGCTTCGGCTGCAACCAGCAGCGAAGACAAAAACAAAACGATTTTCAGGACGCTTGGGAAAACCGGCATTCAGGTACCAATCGTCAGCATGGGTGTGATGAGGGCTGACAATCCCAATATTTTGAAAGCCGCTTACCAGATCGGGATCACCTTCTTCGATACAGCCCATGGATACCAGGACGGCCGCAACGAAGAAATGGTGGGCGACTTTCTCAAAGACAAGGCCCGCGATTCATTCGTTGTCGCCACAAAGATCCATGTTCCAAAAGACACCTCAAAAGAACGCTTTCTTGAAATGGTCGATATCAGCCTGAAAAGACTGCAGGTTGACTATGTCGATATTCTCTATTTACATGCAATAGATGATCCGGAAGTGCTCTACAGCGAAAATCTCGTCGAGGCGCTGAAAACAGCAAAGGAACAGGGAAAAACCAGGCATGTCGGCTTCTCCACGCATAAGAATATGGCTGAACTGATCAATACGGCCGTTGAAAAGGGCTTTTATGAGGTGATTCTCACCACCTACAATTTCCGCCTTGCCAGTGACGAGAACATGACAACAGCGCTGCAAAAAGCGCATGATGCCGGAATAGGCCTTGTTGGAATGAAAAATATGGCAGGCGGCTGGCTGGACGAAGCAAAAACGAAAAAAGTAAATTGCAAAGCTGCACTGAAATGGGCATTAACCAATCCTTGCATGCATACCTGTATCCCGGGTATTGTTTCATTTGAAATGCTGATGGAAAACTGGACTGTGGCCAGTGATATTTCGCTGTCCGTTACAGAAAAAGAAGATCTTCAACTCGCGCTCGGTGAAACAGGCATGTTCTGCACCGGATGCAATTCCTGTTCAGGCCAGTGTAAAAATGATCTTCCGGTTTCGGACCTGATGCGTTCGTATATGTACAACTATGCCTATGCTTATCCTGCAAAAGCATGGAAGACCGTTGTTGACGCCGGTGTGTCGGCTGATCCGTGCGCCAATTGCGATGAATGTACGGTGAATTGTAAGTCAGGATTTGACATTCGGGGTAAAATAACCAATATCGCGCGTATTCGGAGCGTACCCGCTGAATTCCTGGTCTGATATCTCATGTTTACTATTTGATTCTTGATACTTGTGTCTTGATACTTGATACTATTTATATGAAACCAACTTTTCTCTTTATTCTTTTTTGCCTGCCTTTCGCAGTGGATGCAGCTTCATTTGTACCTCCTTCAATTCCCGGATGGGAACGGGACGGGGAGGTTGAAGTTTTTACAGGCGACAACCTGTACAATCACATCAACGGCGCGTCCGAACTTTATTTCAGCTATAATTTCCAAAGTCTTTGGGTGACCCGCTATAAAAAAGGTGAAGCTGAGATAACCCTCGAGGTCTATGACCATGGCGATCCGGTTCAGGCCTTTGGTATCTACAGCATCGAAAGACCGGGCAGTGCTGCTGTCAGTGCGATTGGGGCAGAAGGCTATTTTGAAGAGGGTACGCTGAACTTCGTGACCGGACAGTATTATGTAAAAATGTTCTCATTCCGGGAGCCCAATGCCGGGGGCGGCGTCCTGCTATCGACGGCGAAAGGGTTTGCAGCCCAACTGGAGAAGGAACCCGGACTACCGGCGATTGTGAAATTGATGCCTGCCGAAAATCTGGTTCCCAATTCATGCCAGTTCATCCCGAATACTTTTATGGGACTGGAATTGCTTGGTAGCGCCTTCCGTGCTTCTTACAAGACCGCCGATGGTACCCTGACTCTTTTTGTCATGGAAAAGAAATCGGCAGAAGAGGCTGTTCAGATCGTCAAAAAATACCACGAGTTTGTAAAAAAAGACCCGGGTGAACTGAAAGAAGGCTCTTACCTGATCGAAGATCCCTTTAACGGGAACGTACACTTATACTGGAAAGGCAATCACATTATCGGATTCTCGGGTGACGACCTGCCGGCGGTACGCGAGTCGTTACTTGCAGAAATGAAGGACAAGCTGAATTAATCCCGCTACTCACGACTCGCAACTATCCTCCAGAAATCGCAGATTGCGCCTGAGACCAGCGTATTTTGTACGTTTGACAGCCGAATTCCGAAAGAGGTCGTTGAACAGCGATTCATCCATATCGTGCCATTGACTGCGGGTTAGCTGCATGAGCCGGGGGTTGGGGTCAAAACCGGGTTCACGATGAGGTTCCGACTTGAGGTTCCACGGACAAACATCCTGGCAGATATCGCAGCCAAAAACTCGGTCATTAAATTGACCTTTCAGCGATCCGTCAAGTTCTCCTTTTAGTTCAATGGTTTGGTAGGAGATGCATTTACGTGCATCGACCACATAGGGTGACACAATGGCCTGCGTGGGACAGGCATCGATACAACGGGTGCAGTTGCCGCAGTGATTGGCGACTATTTTTTCGTCAGGTTCCAGCTCCATATCAAGGATCAGTTCCCCGATAAAAAAAAAGCTTCCGTGCTCCACCGAAATCAGGTTGGTGTTCTTCCCTACCCAACCCAGTCCTGCGCGTGCAGCCCAGGCTTTATCCAGCACCGGAGCGGAGTCGGTAAATGCCCTTCCCGCGCAGGGTGCAACTTCAGATTGAATAAATTGCAGCAATGACTGAAGCTTTTCTTTCAGCACAAAATGATAATCTTTGCCGTAAGCATATTTTGAAAGGATGGGAGCTTCGGGGTCCGTTTGCTTTTCGGACGGGTAATAATTCAGTAATACAGATACGACCGATCTGGCGCCTTCGAATAACAAACGCGGGTCGAGCCGCTTTTCAACATTCCGGGCCATGTAACCCATTTCACCGTGCATTCCATGCGCCAGCCAGTTTTCGAGACGGTCGTTCTCCTGCCCCAAAAATTCTGCACGGGAGATTCCACAGGCCTGAAATCCGAGATTGTTGGCCTTTTGCTTAATCTGTCTGCTTAGTTCGCTGGTATTCACTTTCTGTATCATAAACGCCTTCTGGTCGTTCCGGCTCAGGAATCCTGAAAGGAACTCTTTTCAACGGCAGGAAAAGGTTCATCGGGAGTTTTCAGAAAAATCCCAGTTCAAGACGGGCTTCTTCACTCATCATCGACTTGTCCCACGGCGGTTCAAAAGTCAGTTCAACTTCTGCATCAACCACTCCTTCAACAGCAAGGGCCGCCTGGCGGGTGTCATCAACCAGCATATCAGCAACCGGACAACCCGGAGCAGTAAGTGTCATAACAATATTGACCTTGTTATTTTCGTCGATATCCACATTGTACACCAGTCCCAAATCGTATATATTAACCGGAATTTCCGGGTCATAAACTTCTCTAAGCTTTTCGATAATCTGATCTATTCTCGTATCCATACCTCTGTCTCCTAACTTGCGATCCTGTTATATGCAACAGCATAAAGTTTAATTTGTTTGATCATGGCTACCAATCCATTAGAACGGGTAGGAGACAAATGCTGCTTCAGCCCGATGTCGTCCACAAAATGCAGATCGTTTTCCATGATCTCTTTGGGCGTATGTCCCGATACCACCCGTAACAAAAGAACAACCAACCCCTTTACAATGACCGCATCGCTCTCACCCTGAAAATAGATCTTTCCGTCCTTTAGCTCGGGGACAAGCCAAACCCGCGACTGGCATCCCTTAATCAGATGCTGATCATTCTTTACTTTCGGATCCAGCGGTTCAAGGCCGTTTCCCAGTTCAATCAGGTAGCTATACTTGTCCATCCAATCTTCGTAAACTGAAAATTCCCCGATGATATCCTGTTGTATTGCTTCAATTGTCATTGATCGTTTTTTTAAAGTGCAAAGTTGCAACTTTTTTTACGAAGAACATAATCAGACCTAATGATCTTAATTGGAACCCCGATATTTTTAACTGTTCTAAATATGAGCCGGAAGAAGCCTTACAAGAAACAAATGAGTAAATTTATAGTCGTGAGTGATGAGTAATGAGTCTTGAGTAAAGAACAGTCAGACAAAAACATCAACATAAAAAATCAAAAATCATTAACTTTTAATTTGTGAGAGATGGGATCGATAAAAGGAACAAAGACCGAGCAAAACTTACTAAAAGCTTTTGCAGGTGAGTCACAGGCCAAAAACCGATATGAGTTTTTCGCAAAGAGGGCCCGCGAAGAAGGACTGGAACAAATTGCCGCCCTCTTTGAAGAAACGGCATTGAACGAGCAGACACATGCCAACCGGTTTTTCAATTTCCTCGAAGGTGGAATGGTGGAAATCACGGCCTGTTATCCTGCCGGAAGGGTGGGAACAACTCTGGAGAACCTGGAAGCAGCAGCCGCCGGTGAAAATGAAGAATGGTCGGACTTGTATCCGGAATTTGCGCGGATAGCAGAGGAAGAAGGTTTTGTTCATGTTGGCGTGGTCTTTAAGACGATCGCCAAAATTGAAAAGCACCACGAAGAGCGCTACCTTGCGCTTTACAAAAACCTGGAAGAAGGAAAGGTATTTGAACGTGAAGGGAAGGTTGTTTGGAAATGTCGTGTCTGCGGACTCTTACATGAATCAAAACGCCCGCCGAAAAAATGTCCGGCCTGCGATGCAGATCAGGGTTTCTTTGAGATCAACGTTGAAAATTACTAATAAAAAGAGGCTTCGTAAAGCCTCTTTTTATTAATTCTTCCCAAATTTCTGCTGACACTCCTGCATATCTTAATACTGGCACACAATTTGAGTATCTATATATCACAATATCTATATACATGGTGAAAAAATTTCTTTTGAAATATAAGTGGCAGGTGTTGGGAATTTCTGTTGGTGCTTTGGGAGGATACCTTTACTGGTATTACATTGGTTGTACATCCGGCACCTGCCCTATTCAGTCAAACTGGCATACCAGTTCGCTTTATGGTGCCCTGATGGGTTATCTGGTCGGTGATATCCGGAAGAAAACCCCGAAAAAGGAAGACGAAAACCAAACGCAAAGTCGCGAAAATGCAAATAAATCTGATTAAGGAAATAACTGAACGCAAAGTGGCAAAGACGCCGGGAGGCTTAAGTATTCGTCGGGCTGACAGTTCTATTTGAACAGCGCGATCACCTTGATCAGCGCTTCAATGAACCGGTCAATTTCTTCGAAGGTATTGTATACGGCAAAGGAAATCCGGATCGTAGCGGGAACCTGATAATGGTCCATCACCGGATCGGCACACAATCGGCCTGAACGGGCGGCAACGCCCATTTTATCGAGCATAACCCCCAGATCGTAGGGATGAACTCCGGCCACATTAAACGTGATCACACCCGACTTTTCTTTTTGGGTACCATAAATGACCATACCGGTTATTTCCATCATCTTCTTTGTACAGTAAGCCAGCAAATCTGACTCATATATGGCAATTTCGTTCATTCCGAGCTCCTGCAAATACCTGATGGCCTCGCCAAATGCAATCACCCCGTTGATATTAGGGGTCCCTGCTTCGAACTTGTATGGTGTTAAATTGTAGGTAGTGCCTTCGAATCTGACTTCCGAGATCATCTCGCCACCACCCTGGTAAGGTGGAATTTCATCGAGCAACGCCTTTTTCCCGTACAGCACCCCCACTCCATTCGGGCCATACATCTTATGGGCTGAAAAGACATAGAAATCGGCATCCATATCCTGTACGTCAACAGCCTGGTGCTTGATCGCCTGGGCTCCGTCAACCAACACCCTGATCCCATGCAGATGGGCCATTTCAATGATCGCTTTCACCGGGTTAATCGTTCCCAATGTATTGGAAACGTGAGCAACTGCAATGAGCTTCGTCCGTCTGCTGATGAGTTCATCAAGCATTTCGGTCCGCAACCGGCCGCCGTCGTCAAAAGGAAGGACTTTTATGACAGCTCCTTTGCGTTTCGCCATCATTTGCCAGGGTACAATATTGGCATGATGCTCCATTTCAGAAAGAATGATCTCGTCACCGGCTTCAATAAAGACCTCACCGAATGAGAAGGCAACCAGGTTAATGCCCTCGGTGGTCCCTTTGGTGAAGATGATCTCTTCACGCTCCGCGGCATTTATAAATTCCTTGACATCATCCCGTACGGCTTCAAAATCGGCAGTAGCTCTATCAGCCAGATAATGCGCCCCCCGGTGAATATTTCCATAATACTCCAGGTGTAACTGCTCCAGTTTCTTCAGTACAGGCAGTACTTTCTGGGATGATGCTGCACTGTCAAAATAGATCAAAGGTTTATTGTATACCTGCTGTTCAAGGATTGGAAAATCCTTGCGGATTCGTGCTATATCGAGTGCCATTGGGGTTCATTTAGTTTTTATCGCAGGAATGACACCGGGCCAATTCTCCGCGCAGTCTTTTTTCCACGAGTTCGTCAATCCGGTCCCGCAACGGTTCAATGCGGATCTCCTGAATGACTTCATGCGCGAAAGCATTCATCAGCATCAGCCGTGCATCCGCTTCAGCAATTCCACGGGCCCGAAGATAAAAGAGCGCATCTTCATCAATTTGTCCCACGGTGGCTCCGTGGCTACACTTCACATCATCTGCGTCGATAATGAGCTGAGGTTTGGTATGCATCTTCGCCTTATCGGTCAGCAGTACATTGTTGTTCCGCTGGAAAGCATTGGTCTTTTGCGCATCGCGGGCCACATGGATCCTTCCGGCAAAAGCCCCGACAGAATCCTCATCCAGCACATTTTTATAAAGCTGATTGCTCATGCAGTTTGGCTTGTTATGCTCTACGTTGGTAAAGTTGTCGATATGCTGCTTTTTGTCGGTAAACGACATACCGAACAGATGCGCTTCTGCATGTTCGCCATTTATATTGATGTTCAGGTTATTGCGGATCATTCCTCCATGAAGGGTTGCAATGCAGGTCAGCAGATTTGAGTTTGCTTCCTGTTTGACAAACGCCGAATTCACCGAATTGGCCTGATTGTTTTGATTTTGTATAACATAAAAATCAAACACGGAGTCGCTCCCCACGAAAATCTCCGTAACACTGTTTGACAACAGGTCGCAGGCGTCCCAGGTATGATCACAGAAAATGACCTTTGCCTGACTGTGTTCTCCAATAATGATCAGGTTACGCTGGGTGGCAAAAAGAGATTCCTTTGCACTCAGCAGATTAATCACCTGAATGGGTTTCTCCAGGACAACGCCATCGGGAACATGAAGGAAGAACCCGTCCTGAGCAAACGCGGTATTCAGGGCAACAAGCGGATCGTTTGACAAGCCTGCCAGACGGTTCAGCCAGTTCTGCACCAATTCCGGTTCCTCATTGGCAATTTTCCGGATACTGCCGACGGCTGTCCCTGCCGGTAAGCCCTGCGGCTTCTGATTTTCTTCATAATACCATCCGTTCACAAGCAAAATAGTATAGGTATCCAGCAACGGCACATCGCAATGGAAAACCTTGTTCAGATCAATCTCCGGATTCCTGTATTGAACGGCAGGACGATACGCCTTGTCAAAAACAGGCTGAAGATTGGTATACTTATAGTTTTCATTTTTAAATCCTGGTATCCCGGTCTGTTCAAAGCGCCTGACAGCAATTTCACGCATGCGGTTAAACAAAGGCGATGAGCCCTCATCCAGGAGGCTTTTATTCGCATGAAAAAGCTCCACATATTTTTCGCTCACAGCCGTCTTATTATTTATAGCAGTCTGACTCATCTTAAACAGCCTCATTTTTGATCCAGTCATAACCCTTTTCTTCCAGTTCCATCGCCAGTTCTTTTCCTGCCGACTTCACAATCCTCCCTTTATACAGGACGTGTACAAAATCAGGTATGATATAATCAAGCAAACGCTGGTAATGGGTGATTACAATGACTGACCGTTGCGGATCTCTCAGGGCATTGACACCTTCAGCCACGATCTTCAGGGCATCGATATCCAGACCGGAATCGGTCTCGTCGAGGATCGCCAGTTTCGGTTCGAGCATGGCCATCTGAAAAATCTCATTTTTCTTTTTCTCCCCACCCGAAAAACCTTCATTCACCGAACGGTTCGTCAATTGTGATTCCAGATGGAGCATGTCTTTTTTTTCACGCATCAGCTTCAGAAATTCGGAAGCCGTCAACGGTTCCAGTCCTTTGAACTTACGATGCTCATTGACCGAGGTCTTCAGAAAATTAACCATCGGTACTCCCGGAATTTCAACCGGATACTGGAAACTCAGAAAAAGCCCTTTTCTGGCACGGTCTTCAGGCGCAAGTTCCAGCAGGTCTTCACCCATGAAATCAATTTCTCCCTCAGTAACTTCATAATCTTCTTTTCCGGCCAGCACATTTCCTAAAGTACTTTTGCCGGAACCGTTTGGTCCCATGATCGCATGGATCTCACCCGGTTTAATGCTGAGGTTAATCCCTTTCAGGATCTCCATTCCTTCTACCGAAACTCTTAAATTCTTTATTGTTAGCATGATGTATAATGGTCAAAATTAAATTTGTTAATTGCGTAGAGCATGGGGCATCGAGCAGAGAGCGGGAAAGTTTCAGTTCTCAGTCACAGTATTCAGTAAGAACTGCCAACTGAGACTGCGACTGTTAACTTCTTCCACACGACCCGCTACTATCCCACACTTCCCTCCAGGCTGATCTGCAGCAGCTTCTGGGCTTCGACGGCAAACTCCATCGGAAGCTTATTCAGGACTTCACGGGCATATCCGTTCACGATCATTCCAATTGCATCCTGGGTCGAAATACCACGCTGATTGCAATAAAAGATCTGGTCTTCACCAATCTTTGACGTGGTGGCTTCATGTTCAACGATCGAACTTTTATTTCCCACTTCGATATAGGGAAAGGTATGCGCCCCACAGTTTGAACTCAGCAACAGGGAGTCGCACTGCGAGAAATTGCGTGAATTGACTGCTCCCGGTAACACCTTTACCAAACCCCTGTAGGAATTATCGCTTTTCCCGGCCGAGATACCCTTCGAAACGATCGTACTTTTTGTATTTTTCCCGATATGGATCATCTTTGTACCGGTATCAGCCTGCTGAAAATGGTTGGTAACAGCAACCGAATTGAATTCACCGATCGAATGGTCGCCCATCAAAACCACACTCGGGTATTTCCAGGTGATGGCTGAACCGGTTTCGACCTGTGTCCAGCTTATTTTGGATGAGATACCACGGCAGATGCCCCTTTTTGTCACAAAATTGTATACCCCGCCTTTGCCCTCCTTATTTCCCGGGTACCAGTTCTGCACAGTCGAATATTTCACCTCGGCGCGGTCGAGTGCAATTATCTCCACAACGGCGGCATGAAGCTGATTTTCATCGCGCATAGGTGCCGTACATCCTTCCAGGTAACTCACATAACTATCGTCCTCGGCCACGATCAGTGTCCGTTCAAACTGCCCCGTCCCCGCAGCATTGATCCTGAAATAGGTGGACAGTTCCATCGGGCAACGAACGCCTTTCGGGATATAGCAAAATGATCCGTCCGAAAAGACCGCAGAGTTTAATGCTGCGAAATAATTGTCAGACGGCGGCACCGACATCCCCAAGTATTTCTGTACCAGGTCGGGATGCTCTCGCACCGCTTCACTGAAAGAACAAAAAATGATCCCCTTTTCAGCCAGGGTTTCCTTGAACGTCGTTTTCACAGAAACACTGTCTATGACGGCATCTACGGCAACACCGGCCAGTATCTTTTGCTCATCGAGCGGAATGCCCAGTTTACTGAATGTTTCCAGTAACTCCGGATCAACTTCATCCAGACTTTTGTATTTGGGGTCCTGCCTTGGTGCAGAATAATAGCTGATATCCTGAAAATCGATATTCGGGATCCGTAAATAAGGCCAGTCGGGCATTTTCATCTTTTCCCATCCGCGGAATGCTTTCAGACGAAACTGAAGCATAAAATCGGGTTCACCTTTTTTAGCGGAAATGAGCCGGATAACATCTTCATTTAACCCCTTTGGAATGGTATCGGCCTCAAAATCCGAAACAAAGCCGAATTTATATTCACCCGAGGTTACTTCTTCCAATATTTTATCTTGTTCTGTCATATCCTCAAAATTAAGTACTTCCAACGTCTCCTATAACAAACGGGAGTACTGCCTGTTTAAAATTAATTGCAAAGATAATGAAGTAAAGCTATTTTTACAGTCAGAACAGGATATTTCACACCTTAATGTCTGATATTTAAAAAATGGATAATAGAAATAAAACAACTCCGGTGTCGACGCTGGGAGAATTTGGCCTGATCGAACATTTGACAAAAAATATTGAACCGAGAAATCCACAGACCATCAAAGGCATCGGAGACGATGCTGCTGTTTTGGAATATACGAATAAACAGGTGGTTGTCACGACCGATCTGCTTGTAGAAGGCATTCATTTCAACCTGATGTACGTTCCGATGAGGCATCTTGGATACAAATCGGTCATGGTGAACCTCTCGGATGTGTTTGCCATGAATGCCTACCCGCTGCAGATTACAGTCTCCCTGGCCATATCCGGTAAGTTTTCGGTTGAAGCCCTTGAAGAGCTGTATAAAGGAATCCAAATGGCCTGTGACAAATACCAGGTGGATTTGATTGGAGGCGACACAACAAGTTCCATGACCGGCCTGCTGATCAGCGTAACGGCGATCGGCGAAGTGGAAAAGGGAAAGGCAGTTTACCGGAGCGGCGCCAAAGTGAATGACCTGATCTGCGTATCGGGCGATTTGGGCGGCGCCTACATGGGATTGCAGTTACTGGAACGTGAAAATGAAGTATTTAAGGCAGACCCGAAAATGCAGCCCCAGTTCCAGGGTTATGATTATATTCTGGGAAGGCAGCTAAAACCGGAAGCACGGGGTGATATTATTGAGGCGCTCAAATCGCTGAATGTTCAGCCGACTTCCATGATCGACATCTCAGATGGTTTGTCATCAGAGCTGATGCATATTTGCAGCTCTTCGAAAGTGGGATGTTCTGTTTATGAGGACAGGATCCCGCTCGATCCCCAAACAAAGAAGTTTGCGGAGGAGCTTCATATCAATCCGCTGGTTGCCGCGTTAAACGGAGGGGAGGATTACGAGTTGCTCTTCACGGTTCCCCTGGCCGATCATGACAAAATAAAGAATGATCCGGATATCACCGTTATCGGGCATATTGTGGATGCCTCGGAAGGAATGAATCTGATCACTACGCTGGAAGGAAAAGCCATTCCCCTGCAGGCGCAAGGGTGGAATCCATTAAAAAGCAGTGAGTCGTGAGACCGGAAAACACAAGAAAGGTCTGCGAAATCGCACAGACCTTCCGTCGTAATATTATTTTGAAAGGATTTAATCCGGGAAATACCCGCGAATGATGCCGCGTTTGGAATCCTTGACGAAAAGAAGGATTTCATCCCTTTCAGGCGTGGCCGGCATCTCCGCTTCGATGATCTCAACAGCCTGGGCTGTATTCAGACCTTTCTGATAAATGTATCGGTAAATATCCTGAATTTCACGGATCTTATCGTTGTTGTAATTTCTTCTTCTCAGTCCGATCGAGTTGATTCCGACATACGAAAGCGGCTCACGACCGGCTTTAATGAAAGGAGGTACATCCTTCCGAACCAGAGATCCCCCTGAGATCATCACATGTGAACCGATATGGCAGAACTGGTGGATCGCCGTCATTCCGCTTATAATTGCATAGTCGTCAACAATAACTTCTCCGGCCAGTTGGGTGTTATTCACCAGGATCACATTATTACCCACGGAACAGTCATGTGCAATATGAACATAAGCCATAATGAGGCAGCCATTTCCAACAGTGGTCTTGCCACGTGCTGCAGTTCCCCGGTTTACAGTAACGAACTCCCGGATCGTGGTTCCGTCACCAATCTCAACAGTAGAATATTCACCCCTGAATTTCAGGTCCTGCGGAATGGCTCCAATCACCGCTCCCGGAAAAATGCGGCAGTTTTTACCAATCCGGGTACCCGGAAAGATGGTGGCATTGGACCCAATCCGGGTCCCTTCACCAATAACGACATCTTTATCGATCGACACAAAAGGCTCAATAACTACATTGTCAGCTATTTGCGCTTCAGGGTGGACATAAGCTAATGGTTGTTTCATCTGTTTAATTTATTAGTATCAAGACAAGACACACGACACACGATTCACCGCAGGAAAATTATTCTCCTTATGAATCTGATCCGATGACTTGTCTCATCATTTTTATAACTATTTATGCAGGCACTATTTGCGCCATAAACTCACCTTCCGCAACAATCTTACTGCCAACAAAACACAAACCTTTCATATTGGCAATACCCCTCCGGATAGGAGTTGTGAGTTCCATTTTAAAAATAAGCGTATCCCCGGGAATAACTTTTCTTCTGAACTTCACGTTGTCAATCTTGATAAAGTAAGTCGAATACTTCTGTTTCCGGTTGTGCAGGACAAAAAGCCCTCCGCACTGAGCCATTGCCTCAACGATCAATACACCCGGCATGACCGGATTATCCGGAAAATGGCCCTGAAAAAACGGTTCATCGACCGTGACGTTCTTCACGCCAACGATATAATCGTTTCCAATCTCAATAATTTTATCGACCAGTAAAAAGGGGAATCGGTGCGGCAGGAAACGCCTGATACCGATTACATCCATTACCGGTTCCTTTTCAGGATCGTATTCAGGAGCTGTCGTTTTTGATTTACGAAGTTGCAGCTCTTTCTTCAGCAGCCTGGCAAATTCCGTGTTGACCGCGTGTCCTGGTTTTGTAGCAATAATACGTCCTTTAATTCGTCTTCCGGCCAGGCTCAGATCACCGATTACATCCAGCAACTTATGCCGTGCACATTCATTATCAAACTGAAGTTCCAGGTTATTGAGTATGCCTTTATCCTTGTGTACCTGAACCCGTTCATGATGGAACAGATCAGCAAGACGATCCAGTTCTTCCTGGCTAACCTTGCGGTCCATGATCACGATCGCATTATCCAGATCACCTCCTTTCACTAGGTTATTCTTAAGAAGAAACTCCAGCTCGCGCAAAAATACAAAAGTTCTGCATGATGCAATCTGCGTTTTAAAATCAGAAAGATGATCGAGCGATGCAAACTGGTTACTCAGGACACTTGAATTGAATGAAATAAGAATGTTCAGACGATATTCGTCATCAGGCAACGCGATGATCTCAGAACCTGTCTGTTCATCCCGGTAAACTATTTTTTCTTTTATGACCAGATATTCCCGTTCTGCATCCTGCTCTTTTATACCCGCTTTTTCAATGGCTTCCACGTAGAGCTGTGAGCTGCCGTCGAGGATCGGCATCTCGCCGGCGTCCAGGTCAATCAGGACATTATCCAGATCCATTCCCACCAAAGCGGCGAGGGCGTGTTCAATCGTACTGATCCGCACATCCTCTTTTCCGATTACCGTTCCCCGCGATGTGTCAACAACCAGGGAAGCATCTGCTTCAAGTATTGGCTGCCCTTCGAGATCGACTCTCCGGAACTTGACGCCAAAATTTTCAGGAGCTGGCTTGAATACCGCATGAACATTGCAGCTTGTATGCAAACCTTTTCCCCTGAGAGAGAATTCCGCAGCTAAAGTTTTTTGTTTAACTGTCATCTTTACTTGTTTATCCTAAACTATTCCTTGTTTAATTTTGACTTTAACTCCTCTATTTCCTTCTTCAATTCCAGTACCTGATCACGTAATTCGGGCAGGCGCCTGTATACAACGAATGTTTTTAATGCTTTGTCATGGTCCATGGCCGGTATTCCAAGAACAATGCTGTTCGATTTTATATTGTTGCTCACACCGGTCAATGCTCCAATTTTAACATTATCGCCAATTGTGAGATGACCGGCAATGCCAACTTGTCCTCCGAACATACAGTTTTTACCGATTTTGCTTGATCCGGCGACTCCTGTTAAAGCAGCCATAACGGTGTTCTCACCCACTTCCGTGTTGTGTCCAAGCTGGATCAGGTTGTCCAGTTTTGCACCCTTATGAATAATGGTCGATCCCATCGTTGCACAATCGATCGTCGTGTTGGCGCCGATTTCCACATCGTCTTCGATGATCACATTACCCATCTGGGGAATTTTTTTGTAGATCCCTTCCCTGGTTGGGGCGAATCCAAACCCATCCGAACCGATTACCGCGCCTGAATGGATCACACAATTGGAGCCAATAACCGTATCATCATAAATTTTAACTCCGGCATAAATGATTGTATTATTTCCAATCCGTACATTACTGCCAATATAAACCTGAGGATAAATTCTTGTTTTGGAACCGATTACAGTATTCGAACCAATATATGCAAATGCGCCCAAATAAATCCCTTCTCCAACTGAAGCTGACGGATCAATAAAGGAAGGTTGTTCAATGCCCGTTTTGTGGATCAGCGTCTGCTGGTACAGCGTCAATAGTGCCGCAAAAGCCTGGTAGGCGTCAGGAACACGGATCATCGTGCACTTAACCGGATGCTCAGGAACAAAATCCTGATTGACCAGAACAATGGATGCTTCTGTTTCATAGAGGAATTTTTCATATTTTGGATTAGCCAGAAATGCTAATGTCCCCTGTTTTCCATCTTCAATCTTAGAAATACTGCTTACGCTAACATTTTCATCGCCATCCACTGTTCCATGCAGATAATCAGCGATGTCCCTTGCTTTAATGTCCATAATTTTTCCCTTGGCGCCGTGCAAAAATAGATTTAAATTAATTAATGTCCAATTCTTTCGGATAACAGATAAAATATTTTCTTACTGTTTGTGACAAAATTGACAGGTTAATATCCGAAGCTTCACTGATTTCTTTCACTTTCCCCGTCTTGTACAGAATATTAATTTTATCGTCACCTGAAGCATAGGCATTGTTGCTTATTGAATCCTGAACAAAAAAATAATCCAGTTCGGTCTCGTCAATCTCAAAACGGTTCATGATCTTTTCCCTTATTTCTTTCATCGTTCCCTTTTTAAACGGACGATCCTTTAATCTGATCCGGAACAGCTTCCTGTTCACCAAACAGCGCGAAAGATACGCCAATATTTTATCATCTTCATACTGCCATTGCTTTATTGATGCAAGAATATCATTATCATCCAGTTCTGCAAAGACTGACAGCAATGGCCGTCCGTTAAAATTGCCGCCTGAAATAAAATGACTGATTGAAATATCTTGCTGAAGGAATACCGCCAGCGACGGTGTTGCAAACAGTTTCATTCCCTGCATATATAAATATTTGGCTCTTTTGAGCACATTCATAAGAAGATGCTCTGCCGACAGTACTGTTTTATGAAGATAAACCTGCCAATACATGATCCGGCGGGCAATGAGGAATTTTTCGATCGAATAGATCCCCTTGTCTTCGATCACCAGCTCATCCCCGAAAACATGAAGCATCTTAATGATCCGGTCTGAGCCGATGGCTCCTTCCATGACACCGGTAAAAAAGCTGTCACGTCGCAGATAATCAAGCCGATCCATATCCAATTGGCTCGCGACCATCTGATGTAAAAATTTCTTCGGGTATTCATTTTTGAATATCCGGATGGCCAGTTCAAGCCTGTTATCAAACTGCTGGTTCAAATCCTCCATCAGCATGGCGGAGATCTCTTCATGCGAGACGCCATTCACGATCGAATGTTCCAGCGCATGTGAAAATGGTCCATGCCCGATATCATGCAACAGGATGGCTATTGTTACCGCTTCAGCTTCCTCCCCCGTGATTTCTATTCCTTTCATCTCGAGTGTCGAAATGGCAGAACGAATTAAATGTACCGTTCCAATGGCATGCTCAAACCGGTTATGGGTAGCCCCCGGGAAGACCAGATATGACAAGCCTAACTGCTTAATTCTGCGTAACCTCTGAAAATAAGGATGCTCGATTAAATCAAAAACTAACTCGGATTGAATGGTTATGAAGCCAAATACCGGATCATTAATAATCTTTTTCTTGTTCGTTTTCAAGCTTTTTGTTCGTGATGCATGCAATAATGAGTTAACAGTCGCAGTCGACAGGTTTTTACTGCAAACCAGGACTTCCTGTAAAGAGGACAAATTTAAAAAACTTTTTCATACGCACGATATCTCTCCTCCGCAGACAACATTTGCTAACTTTTTACTGAAAATCATTTACTTCCATTTTGCGTATTCAATGTATTTTTATAATTTTGCGCTGACAATAAAGTTAAACCGGGTAGGGGGCTTGAAGTCCCCTATTTTATTACACCTAGCATGATTGACCGGAATTTGATCATTCAATTAACTGAGGAAAAGCTGAAAAAAGATCAGTTTATCGTCGAAGTTACCGTTAGTCAGGCAAATCAGATTTCCGTTTTGCTGGACAGCGATACAGGAATTACGATCGATGATTGTATCAAAATAAGCCGGAACATTGAAGGGAACCTGGACCGTGAAGCAGAAGACTTTGAACTTCAGGTTTCATCGGCAGGACTGGGCCAGCCTTTCAAGGTGCAACGGCAATATACGAAGAACTTGGGAAATGAAGTGGAGGTCGTTTTAACAAGCGGACTGAAACAGACCGGGGTCTTAAAAAATGCAAATGAATCAGGTTTCGACCTGGAAGTCTCAAAAAACGAAAAAGTGGAAGGGCAAAAGAAAAAACAATTGGTAACCCATACCCAACGGATTTCGTTTGATGAATTAAAAACAGTAAAAAATATTATAAAATTTTAAACCGGGCAAGATGGATAACATTAATCTTATCGATACCTTTTCTGAATTCAAAGACCTGAAAAACATTGACCGGGTCACCATGATGAGCGTTCTGGAAGACGTTTTCAGGAATGTTCTTCAAAAAACTTATGGAACAGATGAGAATTTTGATATTATTATTAATATAGATAAAGGTGACTTTGAGATTTGGAGGAACCGCACAATCGTTGAAGACCATGAGATCATTGATCCCAACACGCAGATCACACTCAGCAATGCAAAAAAGATTGATGCCGATTATGAGGTGGGCGAGGAAGTGACTGATGAGGTGAAATTGAAGGATTTTGGGCGGAGGGCTATTTTAAACCTGCGCCAGAATCTGGCAAGCCGGATCCTCGAACTTGAAAAGGACCATATCTATAATAAGTATAAAAGCAAGATCGGTGACATCGTAACCGGCGAAGTTTATCAGGTATGGAAAAAGGAGATCCTGATCCTGGATGATGAGGGCAATGAACTGCTGCTGCCTAAGCAGGAGCAGATACCGACCGACTATTTCCGCAAGGGAGATACCTTACGGGCCGTTGTGTACAAGGTTGAATTGCGGAACAACAATCCGATGATCATTCTGTCACGAACCTCACCGGTATTTCTGGAACGTTTGTTCGAGTTGGAAGTGCCTGAAATATTCGACGGCCTGATCACCATCAAGAAGATTGTGCGCGTTCCGGGAGAAAGGGCAAAAGTGGCCGTGGAATCGTACGACGAACGGATCGACCCGGTAGGAGCATGCGTAGGGATGAAAGGATCACGGATCCATGGAATTGTCCGGGAACTTCGCAACGAGAATATTGATGTGATCAACTTTTCGAATAATATCCAGTTGTTTATTCAGCGTGCCCTCAACCCGGCAAAGGTCTCATCGATCAAGATCCATGAAGATACCAAAAGGGCTGACGTCTATCTGAGGCCCGATGAAGTTTCACTGGCAATCGGCAAAGGAGGTTTAAATATTAAGCTTGCCAGCCAGTTAACCGGATATGAAATTGATGTTTACAGGGAAATGCAACCGGACGAAGAAGATGTGAACCTGGATGAGTTTGCTGACGAAATTGAAGGATGGATCCTGGACGAACTCAAATCGATTGGCTGCGATACAGCCAAAAACGTTCTGAGCCTGAGCCGGAATGATTTGATCAAGAGAACTGATTTGGAAGAAGAAACAGTAGATGAATTGTTGAGGGTGCTTCGCTCCGAATTCGAATAAAGTATATTTAAAATAATTTGCGTAAAATTGCATAGTTTTCGAAAGGAAGCTTTTAGAAGAAAAAAACAAGATTGGGTATATGAGCATTGGCAACACAAATACGCGACTAAGTAAGGTAGCCCGGGAATTTAACGTCGGGATTCAAACGATCGTGGAGTTCCTGCATAAAAAAGGGTTTGTTGTAGATTCAAATCCGAACACCAAAATTTCAGATGATGCTTATCATCTGCTGGAAAAGGAATATAAAAGCGATATTTCTTTAAAAAAGGAATCGGAGAGAATTAACCTGAAAAGCCAGCGCACAAAAAAAGAAACCATTACTTTGGACGATATACAGGACGAGTCCGATTCGGATGACGGTGATGAGGACGATTTCGTTTCGGATGAAATCCGGATCACGGACCTGAGCAGTTCAAAAAATGAAATTCCGCCGGTAAAACAGCCAAAGCCGCAAAGCCCGGTTGAGCCGGTGGCAAAAACGTATGCTCAGCCGCTTGAAAAACCCAGGATCCTCGGAAAGATCGATCTGGACAACCTCAACAAAAGGCCTGAGCATCATGAACCGGAACAAAAACCTGCTGCTGAAAACAAGGAAAGGATCCAGGTCATTAAGAAAAAGAGGCCTGAGTTCCCTGAACAGGAAACAGCTCCGGAAGCACCTCAAGCTAAAGTCCCTGAAAATGCCGACGTACAGGTTGAAGGGCCAAAAGCCGAAGCCGGGCACGAAGTTGCAAAAGAGCGGACCCGACCGGCAGAACCCGAACAGATGCCGACCAATATTCCAAAGGTGGAAGAAGTGAAGGTAGTGGGAAGAATTGATCTTTCGTCCATTAATCAAAGGACGCGGCCTGCCAAGAAAACAAAAAAGCAGAAGGAAGATGAGCGCCGGGAACGGGAGAAGCAAAGACGGCAGACCCAGAATGAGCAGCAGGCCCCGCAACAGGCACAGCCAGGCCAGCCGACGCAGGCTCCCCAGCAGCAGCCTTCTTCGGATACGAAACCCCGTGTGACCAAGGTTAACGGACCAACGGTCGTTGGAAAAATTGATCTGCCCGATAAAAAGCAGAGCGCTGCTTCCAGCGAAGACGCACTCCGGAAAAAACGCCGCCGGATTTCCAAAGAGGGAAATTCGAGGGTCAATGTGACAAACAAACAACAGGGAGGTGCCGGCACACCGGGAGGAGCTCCGAAACACGGACCACAGACCGGAAAAGGCAAAAAGCGGATCATTAAAAAGGAGGTCAGCGAGGAAGATGTACAAAAACAGATCAAGGATACACTGGCCCGTCTGACATCCACGAAAGGAAAATCAAAAGGATCAAAATACCGCCGGGATAAGCGTCATGCAGCCAGCGAACGTACTGCTGCAGAATTTGAAAAGCATAATCTCGAAAAAAATATTCTGAAGGTAACCGAATTTGTATCGGTTGCCGAACTGGCTACGATGATGGATGTGGGCGTCAATCAGGTTATTGCAACCTGTATGAGCCTGGGTCTGTTCGTTTCAATCAACCAGCGGCTCGATGCCGAAACCATGTCGGTTGTCGCCGATGAGTTCGGATACAAGGTTGAATTTGTCAGTTCACAGATCCTGGAAGCGATTGAGAAAGAAGATGATCTTCCAAGCCAGGTTCATTCACGTGCTCCGATTGTGACTGTCATGGGTCATGTTGATCACGGAAAGACATCGCTGCTCGACCATATCCGGAATGCCAATGTAATTGCCGGGGAAGCCGGAGGTATTACCCAGCATATCGGAGCTTATCACGTAACACTCAAAAACGGCCAGCATATTACCTTCCTGGATACGCCGGGACACGAAGCGTTTACCGCCATGCGTGCCAGGGGTGCACAGGTTACCGACATTGCTATTATTATTGTGGCAGCCGACGATGACATTATGCCCCAAACCATTGAAGCTATCAACCATGCGCAGGCGGCAGGGGTACCTATTGTATTTGCCATAAACAAGATCGATAAGCCGGGAGCAAATCCGGAAAAGATCAAGGAAGGACTCGCACAGATGAACCTCCTTGTTGAAGAATGGGGTGGTAAATATCAAAGTCAGGACATTTCGGCCAAACAGGGAACCCATGTACACGAACTGCTCGAAAAGGTACTGCTTGAAGCGGAAATGCTTGATCTAAAAGCAAATAAAGACCGACGGGCAACCGGAACGGTAGTTGAATCATCGCTCGACAAGGGCCGTGGTTATGTTGCCACCCTTCTGGTTCAAAACGGGACACTGAAGCAAGGTGACATGTTGCTGGCCGGCCAGTACTACGGACATGTAAAAGCCATGTTCAACGAACGGAATCAACGGGTTCAGGAAGTTGGCCCTGCCGAACCGGTTATCATACTGGGACTCGATGGGGCACCTCAGGCTGGTGACAAATTCAATGTAATGGAAAATGAACGCGAAGCCCGTGCTATCGCCAACAAGCGCGAACAGCTTGCACGTGAACAGGGACTTCGTACCCAGAAACATATCACCCTCGATGAAATCGGACGCCGGATCGCTATCGGAAACTTCCAGGAACTTAACCTGATCGTGAAAGGAGACGTTGACGGTTCAATTGAAGCACTTTCTGATTCACTGATCAAGCTCTCAACGGAAGAGATCCAGGTCAACGTGATTCATAAGGCCGTGGGTGCGATCTCCGAATCGGATATCAATCTGGCAACGGCTTCAGATGCCATCGTGATCGGGTTCCAGGTCCGTCCTACCCTCCAGGCCCGCAGGCTGGCAGAAAAGGAAGAAGTGGACATCAGGCTGTATTCCATCATTTACGACGCCATCAACGAGATCCGATCGGCTATGGAAGGGATGTTGTCGCCCGAGATCAGGGAAGAGATTTCCGGGACTGCAGAAGTACAGGAAGCTTTCAGGATCACCAAAGTGGGAACTATTGCCGGTTGTATCGTGCGTGACGGTAAGATTGTCCGCTCACACAAGGTACGCATCATCCGCGACGGCATTGTGATCTATACCGGCGTGCTTGGCTCGCTGAAACGGTTCAAGGAAGATGTGAAAGAAGTGCTGAAAGGTTATGAATGCGGTCTGAATATTGACGGGTATAATGACATTCAGCCCGGAGATATGATCGAAGCCTTCCAGGAAGTGGAGGTCGCAAAAACGCTGTAAATAAAAAATACAATAAAAAAAATCCGGTGCAAAACGCACCGGATTTTTTATGCTTCAAGCATGGCTTGATAAGCTTTGGCATCCATCAGACGATCCGGCTCTGAAGGATCGGATATCTTGATCCTGATCATCCAGCCTTTTTGATATGGATCCTGGTTGATCAATTCGGGATTGTCCTCCAATGCCGTATTAAATTCAAGCACCTCGCCCCCGACCGGCATAAACAGGTCGGAAACAGTCTTAACTGCTTCCACAGTACCAAATGTTTCTCCTCCCTCCAGGGTTTCTCCCGTCGTTTCGACTTCAACAAAAACAATATCACCCAATTCACCCTGAGCAAAATCGGTGATCCCAACTACAGCAACATCACCTTCAACACGAATCCATTCGTGTTCCTTTGTGTACTTTAAATTTTCAGGCAGATTCATTCGAAAACAATTTAGTTAATTTTATTCTATTTCCTCTATATTCTCATGGAACCCGCATATCTCAAGGTCAGCACATGAAGCAGTCTTTCGTGCTTTTTTGTGTTAACGCTTACAGGAATACTCCTGCAACATGCCGTTTCATCTGTTTCCTTTTTATAAGGCAGTAATTTTCAATGAATTTAAAATAATCCGATGACACAGTGCGTCTTACCTGCCGATCTTTGGTATTCTCTTCAAATGTAATACATTTTTTTAAACAAATTAGGAAAGGGTATGATAAGCTTTTTAAAGGAAGTTTCTTATTTTGCAACATTAATTTCAGTGTATGATGTTTTCAATCACAATCGATTCGACAGACCAGCTTGCTGAGGCAGCAAAGAAATTTCTGGAAGCTTTTCCTTACGACCGCATCTTTGCCTTTTACGGGAAAATGGGCGCCGGAAAAACAACATTTATAAAGGCCTTGTGCCGGCATATGGGTTCGGCCGATAATATCACGAGCCCGACATTTGCGCTGGTCAATGAATATGATACCGGAGGGGCATCGAAGATCTATCATTTCGACTTTTACCGGGTGCGTAATCCGGAAGAAGCATTGGATATCGGTCTTGATGAATACCTTTACAGTGATCAGTACTGTTTCATGGAGTGGCCGGAAAAGATTGAATCATTGCTCCCTGACGATCTGGTTGAAGTCCATATTGATGAACTCTCGCAGGCTGTTCGCCAAATAAAAGCCTTTCACAGATAAAGTATTTTGATTATTTGCGCAGAAAAGAGTAATTTGGACCAGTTAATCAACTTCAATGCACGTTTCGATTAAACGCGGGCAAGGACCAGCATTTGTTTTAGGCTTTGCCGAGCGTAAAAACTGACTAATGAGATGAAGGAAAAAGCACATACTCCGGAACAGTCAAATTTTTTCATGCCACGCGAAGAGATGCTGGAGATCCTGAGAAAAGGAAAAAAATTGACGATCGGCATTCCTTCTGATTTTTCGAAAGCTGAATACCGTATTCCATTAACTCCCGAAGCAGTTGAACTGCTGATTTCATATGGCCATGAGATCTACATGGAAGCGAACGCAGGCAAGGCCTCGAGTTATACCGATGAAGTATACCGTGAAGCGGGAGCTGTTGTCGTTGACCGTAAGGAAGAAATTTTTCAGTGCGACCTGATCTTGCGTATTTCACCTTTTGATCAGGAGGAAATTGATAAATTGCGCGGAAACCAGGCCCTTTTTTCCTATATGCAGTTCAATGCACACTGCCCTGAATCGGTAAGGAAGCTCATGAATAAAAAGGTAACTGCAGTTGCCTATGAGTACATGGAAAATGAGAATAACAGCTTACCTGTTGTTCAACTGATGAGCCAAATTTCAGGAGTGACTGCCGTAACAATTGCCAGTGAGTACCTGAGTAATTCGCGCAACGGGAAGGGCGTACTTTTGGGAGGCGTTACCGGTATTTCGCCAACCGAACTGGTTATTCTCGGAGCGACGACAGCCGCGGAATTTGCTGCAAGAGCTGCACTTGGACTTGGAGCCATGGTAAAGGTTTTTGATGACGATCTCTCTGCCTTACGCAGCCTGGAAGAAAAACTGGGACAGCGTATTTTTACCTCCGTACTGTATCCAAATGTTTTAAGGAAGGCGCTGAAATCGGCCGACGTGGTTTTAGGCGCAATGTCGACCAACTCCGCCCTGAAATTCCGGGTTTCGGAGGAAATGGTCAAAAAGCTGAAAAAAGGATCGGTCATTATTGACCTGAATGTGGCACAGGGAGGCTGTTTCGAAACCAGCAGGCCTACCGATCTCAATAATCCGGCATACATCGAACATGGGGTCATCCACTATTGCGTGACCAATATTTCGGCACTTGTTGCCCGAACTGCCTCCATCGCCCTGAGCAATATCCTGACTCCCATTATCATTTCAGTCGGAGAAACCGGGGGCGTCCAAAACTACATCAAAACTGCCAAAGGTTTTAGGAAAGGGATCTATATTTACAACGGGATCCTGACCAATCATGATCTGGGTGCCAAACTGAATATCCCTTCCAAGGATATTGATCTGTTACTGGCGGTCTTCTGACCGTTGTACCAGGATCGTCATCGAAACCGGAGGGGCCATAACCCGTTGATCCTCAATCTGGCGAAGGCCATTCAGATCAATGTCGTTTTCCCAGGCAATCACCGTCCATTTACCCGGCCGTACCAAATCGACCGGAATTGGATTGACCGATGCATTAAACACCAGATGCATGGTTTTCCATCTTGTCTCTCCCGGATAATCTTCGATGAAATAGGAGATCACGCCAATCTGATATACCGGCGAAAAGTGCAGATAATGCCTGATATCAGCAGACGAATGCATCCGCAATGCAGGAACATTTTTTCTGAGGCTGATCAGCGATTTATAATACTGAAAGACGTCCTGATATTCCAGTTTTCGGGCCCAGTCCAACTGATTGATCCGATCAGGCGACTTATAGGAGTTATGATCGCCGTTTTTGGTCCGGCAAAACTCAATTCCTGCATGCAGGAATGAAATACCCTGTGAAGTCAGCACAAGCGCTCCGGCCAGTTTATGCATTTGCTTAATTGCAGACAAATCCGTGTCCGGATTGCTCATGCGCAGTTTATCGAATAAGGTCAGGTTATCATGCGAGGAAACATACGTGACGGTTTGGTGAGGTTCGCCCGCCCACGGGAAACCGCCGTTACCAACATAGCTGTAAACGATCTGCGGATGATTGCATGCAGCCACCACCCCAAATTTAACAGGCTCTTCACTTAAAGTCCTTCCGCTGACAAATCCCTTTTCCCGGCTGTCGAAATTATTGCCCTTCACTGCATCCCGAAAATCATCATTAAAGCACGCAATACGGTACAAACGGTTTGCGTTGGCTTTAACGGCACGGAATTTTTCCGGCATAGGACTTTCTGCCGCTGTCCATCCCTCGCCATAGATTAGTATCCCGGGTCGTAACCGGTCGAGTGCAGAGCGAATCAGGTTCATCGTATCAATATCCATAACCCCCATGAGGTCGAACCGGAATCCGTCAACATGAAATTCATTTGCCCAATAGCATACGGAATCGATAATGAATTTTCGGACCATGGCCCGCTCCGAAGCAATTTCATTTCCGCATCCGGTCGCATCAGAAAACGAGCCATCCGGATTCTGCCTGTAATAATATCCGGGGACAGTCTGGTTAAACCAGGAACGGCGGGTATAGCCGGTATGATTATAAACCACATCGAGCACCACTCCCATACCGGCCTGATGCAAGGCCATAACCAATTGTTTAAATTCCCGGATCCGGGCGGTTGTGGAGGGATTGGAAGAATAGGATCCTTCCGGCGTATTGAAATTCAGGGGATCATATCCCCAGTTATACTTTTGGTCGGGTTGTTTTTCGTCAACGGTATGAAAGTCGGCAATCGGGAGCAGGTGGACATGGGTAACACCAAGTTCTTTCAGATGATCAATTCCTGAGGTCAATCCTCCTGGCCCTTTCGTGCCGTTCTCCGTAAATGCAAGGAACTTCCCCTGATGGGACATACCGGAATTGGGATCAATCGAGAAATCCCGGACATGAACTTCATAAATAATTGCATCAACCTGGTTTTCAAGAATAACAGGCTGATCATGATCCCAATCACCCGGGTTGGTCTCTTCAGGGATAAAAAACAATCCCCTTTTCCCGTTTACGCCTACGGCCCGGGCGTCAACCCCGGGATTTTCATTCATCCACTCGCCGTTTTTTACCTGGAATGCATAGTACAGACCGACAAAATTACCGGACAGGTGCAGTTTCCAACATCCCTGATGATCCTGTTTCAGGGAATCGATCCTCACGGGGGTGCCACCATCGCTTTCACGGTAAACAAAGAAATCGACCCGCTGAGCCGCAGGAGCCCATATTTTAACAAAGATCCCCTGTTTGGTTGTGTACACACCCAAATCATCACCCCCATAGTAAGGGTAAGATGAAAAATCGACATGATTGTACTTCCATTCCTGCATTACGAATACAAGCTTTTTCGAAGGGTTACATACCTGGTACGATATCTTTTCCCGTTTATATCGGACAACAAGACCCTTGCCCAGTAAAATTTCCGCAGAGTCGGATCATAATCATAAAAAACACGCAGACTTATGCGAAGTTCATGCATTTTTCCACCTTCCAGATAAAGTGGGTAAATGACGTTACTGTCAATCCCCTTCAGTTTAAATTTTCGGATTAGCAACAGCTTACGAAACTGGATAACAGGCGCTGCGATATCGATATCTTTACGTGAAGTATTTTTGATGACCAGGGTGAGCGTTCCTGGCCTGTAATGCCGGTCGGGTATCAGATCGACTTTCAGACGTCTGCGAATGAAAGGCATACGCAGAACTACCTTGCCATTTTTGCCCCGCTCCCTGAGCAAAGGCAAAACCAGCAACACGACGATTATCGCCAGCAGCAACCAGGTTAGCTTGTAATCTTCCGGTCCGGGTTCATTTGAAGAAAACGAAAAAAGCGGATATAACAACAGCAACAGCAAAGTCAGATTCCTCATGTAAGCAGCTTTAGGGGCTAAAAATAGTAAAGTTTTGGGGCTTTTCCCAAAGCCAAATATCTTTCTCCTTCAAAAAAGCGATGGGTTTTTGCCAAAACCCCGCAAGCCTAAAAACTTAATACTTCCTTGAGGTTTTTGTAGCCAGACTTACTGACTTTCAGCTTCGTGCGGTCGCGCAGCAGCACCACATACGAGTCCTTTTCATACTGCTGTATCTCTGCAATATGCCCCACATTCACAATGTACGACCGGTGGATGCGTATAAAATCCTTTGGCGACAGGTTGGTCTCGAAATATTTCATGGTCTTTTGCTTCATGTGCCGCCCGGTTTCGGTATAGATAAAAACGTAATCGTCAAGCGATTCGATGTACCGGATTTGCTCCGCCATAATAATGGCAATCTTGTGCCTGTCCTTGACCACCACCCGGTCAAGAAAATCTCCGGTTGAAAATTCGCTCAGCCGTTCCAGCTTTTCAGTCGAATTTTCCTTATTGGTCATGCGATGAGCTACCTTTTCAATGGCAGAAAGCAAGCGCTCCCTTGAAAACGGTTTGAGAAGATAATCCGCTGCATTGTATTCAAAAGCTTTCAGTGCAAACTGATCATAGGCTGTTGTAAAAATTATTTCCGGTTTGTGGTCGAGTAACTGAAGCATTTCGAATCCGGTAATCTTGGGCATCTGAATATCGAGCAACACCAGATCGGGTTTGAGGCTGTTAATCATCTGAACCCCTTCAAACCCATTTTCACATTCGCCAATCACATCGATATCGGGATGCCCTTTCAGATATGACTTCAGCAGTTCCCGTGCAAGTTCTTCATCTTCAATGATCAGCAGGTTTATTTTCTCGCTCATGGCTTATTTTTTTTTGAGGGAACATTAATTCAACTCTAAAACTTGTTTTCTTATCCGCGATCTTCATCAAACCCGGATTCCCATATATCAGTTCAAGCCGTTGTCTGATATTTTTCAATCCAATTCCTTCCCCCTTGTTTCTTACCGATTCCGGCTCATAATCATTTTCAATTGAGATTTTGAAAAATCCTTCTTCCGAATGACATTTCACAAAAATCCCCACGGGATTTGATGCCTCATACACGCCATATTTAATGGCATTCTCCAGTAAAGGCTGCAGGATCATGTTCGGGATTTGAGCGGTCAGACATTTTTCTTCAACCTCAAACACGGGATTTAATTTTTTCCCAAACCTGATTTTTTCAATACTAAGGTACAACTTTATATTTTCAAGTTCCTCCTTCAGCGCCACAGTTTCTTCCTGATTATGCTGCAGGGAATAACGCATAAAAGCGGAAAGATTAATGACCATTTCCTGCGCCTTCCCCGGGTCGCTAACGGTCAACGAAGCAATCGAATTCAGGCTGTTAAAAAGAAAGTGCGGATTGATTTGTGATTTTAAAGCGCTTAATTCTGCGTCCCTGATCAGGGTCTTCAATTCTGCTTCCTTTTCGATCTTTTCTTTCAGTGAATTATAATATCCAACCGCATAAAAGAAAACGACATAAACGGCATACATCAGATAACCGGTCAGGATCTTGGAAGGCAAGGCATCATACAGATAAGTGAGGTGCGATGAATCGATCATTTTCACCAGCATGAAGCTCAGGTACAACCAGACTGAATTTAAAATGGAAGCCGCGATGAAATTGAACAGCACATTCAAAAACCAGTCATCCTCCCTTAGACCGTTATATTTGATCAGATACCAAATACATGTCCCCAACACCGGATACAGCACAAAGATTGAACACGATTCAAGAAGCGCTGCTTCAAAACTCATTTTATACCAAAGGGTCTGCAGGAAGATGTTCCCGATACCCATTAAAAGCCAAAACAGACTGTAATAAAGACTTAATATCCGGTTATTGATGAACGGATGCTTCATCGGCTGTCATTTAGTTTAACTTCAACACCTCCAAAAAGTGTGATCCCTTTAATTACAAGTGTATTCACCGAATTGATTTCCGTCTGCCGGAAATTTTCACCCCGCTTATCCGAAAAGGCCCCGAGAATCGTTGTAACTTCACTTTTTACGTTCCAGTTAGGCGGCACTTTAATCCCGGTTCCGCCAAATATACAGATGCAATCAATGACTGCCCCTTCGGGAGCTAGGGTAGCCTGTCTCAGATCATATTCAATTCCCCCGAAAATCGATGTTGCACGGCCTCCTTTTAAATCAGGAGCATTGATAAAGACCTCGCGTCCGCCAAAAATGACAAAATCGTCGAATTGATCAAACTGCCTGCTTTTTGCTCCTTCCCGGATCTGTCTGGAGCATCCCTTATGCCTGAGTAAAAGAACAAGCCCAATAAGGACCAGTACCATCGGACCATAGATCTGCTGCAATTTATCGGGCACCTCCGTAATTTCGGGGAGTATAAAAAACCCGCCCACACAGATCAGAACAATTCCGGCAACCACATTTTTCCCCAATATCAAAAAAACGCCGATGGCAATCAGAAGCATCTGCCACGAAATGAGAAGATCTGCAATATCCCACGGGATCAAATCCAACCGCTCCAAAATCAAAATGCCCCCAATCACAATCAGGATGATCCCGATATAAAAGCGCTTATTTCCTTTTCGTTCTATTTCCATGATCCTGTCGAAATTCTTTTATAACTCATACTATTAGCTCTCAATTTGTGATAATTCCCTGTAAAGTAAGCAGAATTGGGAAAAAAGAACTACGGATGATCGGTTAATGGTGGGGAATAATCGGTAAATAAAAAAAAAGGACCCTTCCAGTCCTTTTGTAACTATTTATCCTTAAACTTTGTCCAGGTATCCCGCAATGGAGCAGTCCGGTTGAATACGGGTATTGACGGACTGCTATCGGGGTCGAGATTAAAATAGCCAAGCCTTTCAAACTGAAATGAATCAAATGGCCTGGCCTTTTTCACATAAGGCTCGATATAACATGCTGTCAGAACCTGAAGGGAATCGGGGTTCAGAAATGCTTTAAAATCAACATCTTTATGCCCTGCGGGGTCTTCGTCTGTGAATAAACGGTCATACAGGCGAACCTCTGCTTTTACATTCTCTGTTGCCGAAACCCAGTGCAGGGTTGCTTTCACTTTCCTTCCGTCGGGTGAGTTACCGCCTTTCGAAGCCGGATCGTAAGTACAGTGTAATTCGGTTATATGGCCTTTTTCATCTTTCACAAACCCGGTGCAGGTAATAAAGTAAGCATATCGAAGGCGAACTTCTGTTCCGGGTGAAAGCCGGAAAAACTTTCGGGGAGGTTCTTCCATGAAGTCATCCCGTTCAATATAGATCTCCTTTGTAAAAGGGACTGTCCGGGTTCCGGCAGAGGGATCTTCCGGATTGTTAACCGCTTCCATATCTTCAATCTGCCCTTCCGGATAATTGGTGATCACCACCTTCAGCGGATCGAGCACCCCCATGACGCGTTGTGCCGTTTTATTGAGGTCTTCGCGCACACTGTGCTCCAGCAGGGCCACGTCAATCATCCCGTCCACTTTGGTGACGCCGATCCGTTCCGAAAAATAACGGATAGCAGAAGGAGTATATCCTCTGCGACGCAAGCCGCAAATGGTGGGCATCCGCGGATCATCCCATCCCTTCACGTAACCTTCCTTCACCAGTTCCAGCAGCTTCCGTTTACTCATCACGGTGTAGCTCAGATTTAACCGGGCAAATTCAATCTGTCGCGGGCGGTAATCACTGTCCATCAATTGATCAATGAACCAATCATATAACGGACGGTGAACTTCAAACTCGAGCGTGCAGATCGAATGGGTGATACCTTCCCAGTAATCGCATTGCCCGTGGGCAAAGTCATACATCGGGTAAATACACCATTTATCACCTGTTCGATGATGCGGGGTTTTCATGATCCGGTAAAGGATCGGATCGCGCATGTGCATGTTGGGAGATGCCATATCTATTTTAGCGCGCAGCACACATTCTCCTTCGTTGAATTCACCTGCACGCATGCGCATAAAAAGAGCAAGATTCTCTTCAACGGTACGATTGCGAAAAGGGCTTTCCAGCCCCGATCTTGTGGGGGTTCCCCGCTGACTACTTACCGTTTCAGCATTCTGATCATCGACGTAAGCCTTAGCTTCCCGGATCAGCTTGACTGCAAAATCAAACAGTTTATCAAAATAATCAGAGGCATAGTATTCCCGGTCGTCCCAGCTAAAACCGAGCCAACGCACATCTTCCTTAATGGAATCAACATATTCCGTTTCTTCCTTCGACGGATTGGTATCATCGAATCTCAAATTGGTCAAACCAGCATACTTCTGTGCTGTCCCAAAATTCAAACAAATCGATTTGGCATGCCCGATATGCAGATAGCCATTGGGTTCAGGAGGGAAACGGGTATGGACACGACCTCCGTTCTTCCCATCCTTTATTTCCTCTTCGATAATCTGGTGAATAAAATTCTTCTTCACCGCAACTTCCTTTTCAGGACTATTTTCGCTCATAGCAGCTCGATCTTGGTTGTTCGCAAAGGTATAAAATGATTCAGCACCATTGATTTTTGCAATTATAAAAATCATTATTCAAAAAGAAAAATTAATTTTATCTGCATGTTCAGGCAGACGATGGCATGTATGGATACCGGGCAGAGTATCGGGAACAGCACTCCGAACGTAATTCACTGCCAACAGGGAACTTTGGATATTTGTAATTTTGGAATTGAAATTGATATGATTATGAGTGGATTGATTGAAATTGAAGGGATGGAATTTTATGCTTATCACGGCTATTATCCAAGTGAAAAAAAAATAGGCTCGCGTTATCTGGTCAACGTGCAAATCAGGACCGATTGCAGCGGTGCGGCGAATACGGATGATCTGGATCAGGCTCTAGACTATCAAACTATTTACGATCTGATCAAAGCAGAGATGGCAACGCCCTCCAACTTGCTGGAACACGTCTGCCAGCGTATGCTGAACGCCATTTACCAGGCATTCCCCACGATCGGACAAGCGACGGTAAAACTTTCTAAAATGAATCCTCCGCTGGGGGGGATGATCGAAAAAGTCAGCATTACCTTGAGCAAATAATTATTAAAACCGGTTTTTACGTGTTGCACAGCTAAAAATTTTGTCTAAATTTGCTGTCCCAAAATCGGGGTGATCCGAAAGAAGGGAAAACGGTCGGTTGGCCGAGTGGCTAGGCAACGGTCTGCAAAACCGTGTACGGCGGTTCGAATCCGCCACCGACCTCAAAATAAAAATGTAATCAGCTCATAATTAGTTGAATACATTTTTATTTTACAACTTTGACGCCGCAATTGTACCCGATCGTCGCAACCCTGACGTACTAAACGAGAAAATCATAGCATAATTGGCTTAATATTCGTAAATTCGGAAGAGTATCTTTTCCTGAACTTATGAAGACAATAACCTCCCGAAGTTTAAAGCTACAGCTCGCTGCTCTCGTTATGATCGTGAGTACCGGAATCGTGTTGTCAGGGAAACTATATTATGATAATCAGAAAAAGAAAACTAAAAATGAAAAGTACATTGAGCTGCAGGCCATCTCCCAACTAAAAGCCAACCAGTTGTCGCAATGGTATAAGGAACGCCTGTCGGAGGTAAGCTTTTTTTCCTCAAGCCTGCCAGGTACCGGTTTTTCTCACATCCATATTCCAAAACAAGAAGAATTGCTCCTTCGCAATTCGCTCGCCCGTATTATGACCAACAAAAGGTATGAGAATATCTTCATCCTGAATAAAAAAGGGGAATTGCTTTTCAGTGTTATTCCTGAATTTATTTTTGATGATCCGGCAACAATCAATCATTCCAATACGGTATTGACAACCCGAAAAATAACGCTCTTTGACTTTCAATTCTGTGAAAAACATCAAAAGGCACATTTTGACATAGTAGCTCCGGTTATTAATTCCAATGATCAGGTGATTGCAGCCATGGTATTCAGGATCGATCCCGCTGATTACCTGTACCCGCTCATCCGGCAGTGGCCAACACCCAACAAAACAGCAGAAACAATACTGGTGGGCCGGAAAGGGAACAAAGCGTGGTACCTGACTGATTTACGTCATTCTCCTGATTCATCGCTTCAGACGGGCTTTTCGCTGGATCAAAATGAGGAGCCCGCTGTACGTGCGGTTACGGGCCAAACGGGATATTTCGAGGGATTCGACTATTCCGGCCGCATGGTGATCGGGGATATCCGGAAAGTAGCCGATACACCGTGGTACCTGATTGCCAAAATAGATACCTCAGAACTGTTTGCCGAGTTAAATATTCGTGCAATTCTCATCGTGATCATCGATTTCCTTGCCATATTCTTCATCGGGCTCGTCATCATCTTGCTTTACCATAACCGGCAACGCAATATGTATAAGGAGCTGTTGACGAACACTTCCGCCTTATATCAGTCGCAAAAAGAATTTGGCGCCATTCTCTACAGCATTGGTGACGGTGTGATCACCACAGACAAAGAAGGTTGTGTAAAGCATTTAAATCCGGTTGCTGAAAAGCTGACCGGCTGGACTGAACAGGAAGCAAAAGATAAAAATATTGAAGAAGTTTTTCATATTGTTAACGAAGAGACGCATGAACGCATTGAAAGTCCGGTGGACAGCGTGCTCCGAGAAGGTCAAATTGCAGGATTAGCCAACCATACCATACTCATTTCCAAAAACGGGGAAAGAACTCCAATTTCCGATAGTGGCGCACCAATCAAGGACGACCATGGCCATGTTATCGGCGTTGTCATGATCTTTAGCGATCAGACCGAAGAAAGACTGCAAAAGGAGGCTTTGAGAGAAAGTGAAGAAAGGCACAGGACTTTGATCAGCAAGATGCAACTGGGATTGGCTGTCCATGAAATCATGACTGATGCTGAGGGAAATCCTTCCGATTACCGGTTTTTATATATCAATCCCAGTTATGAACGGCTTACGGGTTTAAAGAGTCAGGATATCCTGGGAAAAACAGTGCTTGAAGTTCTGCCAAACACGGAAAAAACCTGGATCGAGCGGTTTGGTAAGGTAGCACTGACAGGTATACCTGACTCATTTGAGAGCTACGCACAGGAACTTGAAAAATATTACAGCGTACTGGCGTACCGATACAGGCAAAATGAATTCGCAGTGATCGTCGAAGACATTACCGGTCGTAAACAGATGGAAATGAAATTGATGGAAAGCGAAGAGCGCTACCGGCTTATCTCGGACAACAGTCTGGATGCCATCTTATTGACCTGGCCAAACGGATCGGTCATTTCGGCAAATCCAGCGGCCTGCGAAATGTTTGGAATGGCAGAAAGCGAAATGCAGGCTCTTGAAGACTATGTATTGGTCGACACAGAAGATCCGCGCGTTGGCGAATTATTTGAAAAACGGGAACGCGAGGGAAGCGTTAAAGGAGAGCTCACCTGTTTCAGAAAGGACGGTTCCAGATTTCCTGTTGAAGTATCATCGTCAATCTTCAAAGACAGCAAGGGAACGAGATTAATCAGTGTGATTGTCCGGGATATTACGGAGCGGAAAAAGACAGAAGATGCTTTGCGTGAAAGCGAGAAAAACTACCGGGAGCTCATTGACGGGATGAATGAGACTGTTTGGGTGATCGATTTCGAAGGAAATATCATCGAAGTAAATAAAACAGCCGTTGATCTGTTGGGATATTCAAAAAAAGAGCTGCTCAGCTTTAATCTTTCGCGAATCGATTCATCGCTCACTGACGATGCAATCGCCGGACTTATTGAAAACATGCCTATTGAAAAGCTGCAGATCTTTGAAACATCTCACCGAAAAAAAGATGGTACCGTATTTCCAATTGAAATCTGTTCCAGCCTGATCAATTATAAGGGAAGAAAAGCGATCTTAAGTATTGCCCGGGATATCACGATCAGAAAGCAAATGGAAGAACGCCTGCATAAGAATGAAGAAACCATCCGCTTACTGTTTAATTCAACGGCCGAAGGTATTTTTATGATCGACATGCAAGGCGATTGCACATTCTGCAATAAATCTGCGCTTTCTCTGCTTGGGTATAGCGGAGAGGAGGAGCTTGTCGGCCAGAATATGCACCGGCTGATTCATCACTCCCGAAACGACGGATCAGTATTTCCAAACAAAGAATGCAAAATTTTGCAGGCTTTAGGTAATGGTGAGGCGACGCATATCGACAACGAGGTTTTCTGGAAAAAGGATGACAGTTGTTTCCCGGCAGAATATTGGTCCTACCCGGTTAGAAGCAATGATCAGCTCATCGGTTCGGTAATTACCTTTCTGGATGTGTCACAGCGTAAATATGATGAAACCGTTCAACAAACGCTCTATGAAATTGCACGGGCATCCATGACTGCAAAAACGCTCGAGGATCTGCTGATCGTCGTGCGCAGGGAGCTTAATAAACTCATTGACACGACAAATTTTCATGTTGCCCTTTATAATCCTGAAACGGACACCTTCCAAAGGATTTTTTTCATGAATGAGATGCACCACAAAGAAGAAAGGAAGAGCGACAATACCCTTTGCAAGCTGCTGATCAGGTCAGGAAAAACACTGCTTCTCAAAAAAGAAGATGTGATCAGTACCGCCGCGGAAAATGAGATTGCTTTTTCTGGTCTGCCACCGGTATGCTGGCTCGGGGTGCCCTTAACAGATGATCAGAAAACGATCGGGATCATCGTTGTTCAAAGTTACTCCAACCCGGACGCCTATCATGAGAAAAGCGCCCGCCTGCTCGAAATGGTTGCACCCCAATTAACGAACGTGATCCGGCGTACAAAAATGATCCTGGCGCTCATCGCTGCCAAGGAAAAAGCCGAAGAAAGCGACCGCTTACAATCTGCCTTCCTCGCCAATATGAGCCATGAGATCAGGACCCCGATGAATGGCATCCTTGGATTTCTGGAACTGCTCAACGAAGCGGATCTGGAAGAGGAAAGCAAAAAAGAATATATTGAAATTGTCAATAAAAGCGGTCACCGGCTACTCGACACGATCAACGATATCATCGAAATATCAAAGATTGAGGCAGGAGAATCAAAAGTGGTCTATTCTGATGTAAACGTGGAGGATGTCATGAAATTCCATCACGATTTCTTTTTACCACAGGCTGCTGAAAACGGTCTTGAGCTGATTATTTCGAAACAAGTCACCGGGACACAGGCGCTCATCAGGACCGACCGGCATAAACTGGACGGCATTCTGACCAACCTGATAAAAAATGCGCTGAAATTCACGCAGCAGGGTCATATCGAACTGGGAAATTACCTGGAGAAGGAATGGCTCGTATTTTACGTCAAAGACAGTGGCCGCGGAATATCGTCAGACCGCTTTGAAGCCATCTTTGAACGTTTCGTCCAGGCCGACCAAAACTTAACGCGCGCGCATGAAGGATCCGGCCTTGGCCTGTCAATTACCAAAGCTCATGTCAAAGCACTTGGAGGAAAAATCAGCGTGGAATCGGAACCAGACAAGGGCAGTACCTTCATTTTCAAAATTCCCTATATGTCAGTAAGAGAGCAAAAAGAAACAGAAGCGTCCCAGGCTTCGGTACCCGGTGTTTCTTATAAAGGAATAACCCTATTAATTGCGGAGGATGACGAATCGAGCTACCTCTATTTGAAAATTATACTTGAAAAAGAAAATTTTGTCCTGATCCATACGGTTGACGGCGAAGAGACCATAGAAGCCGTACGAAACAACCCCGGGATTTCTCTTGTCCTGATGGATATTAAAATGCCGGGCATGGACGGACTTGAAGCCACTGCGGAAATCAGGAAGTTTAACAAGACCATCCCGATCATAGCCCAAACGGCGTATGCCCTGTCGGATGACGACGAAAAAGCGAAAGAAGCAGGATGCAATGATTACATTAGCAAACCCATCAATCGTTCAAAATTAATTGAGCTCATCGAAAAATACACCAATGAGCAAATTCCTCCGGCGGCATTGACCCTATCATAAAACAGGCTGCCGGTAAAGACCAACAGCCTGTTTCGCGTGCGACAGTGAGTTTGAAAAATTATAGGATCCCGCGAATCACGCTCAGTGCGTCGTCATAGTCCGGTTCATTCCCTATTTCCGGTACGTACTCGACAAATTTGACAAAACCTTTCTGGTCGATTACAACGGTTCCCCGGGCCAACAGCCGAAGTTCCCTGATCAGAAATCCGTATTTGGTGCCGAAATCAACCTCTTTATGATCGGAGAGGGTAATGACTTTATCCAGACCCTCTGCTGCGCAAAAACGTTTTTGTGCAAATGGCAGATCGCAGGAAACAGATAAAATAACAGCATCTCCCAAATTGGAAGCTTCTGCGTTAAAACGCCGGTTTTGTGCCTGGCAAACGCCGGTGTCGATCGAAGGATAAACAGCGATCACTTTTACTTTTCCATCAAAATCAGATAATTTAACCGGATTCAGATCAGCTCCCAATACGGTAAAATCGGGCGCTTTATCGCCTACCTTGATTTCGTTGCCCACTAATGTGACCGGGTTTCCTTTAAAGGTCACCTTTCCTTTTATTTCGTTCATATGTTTGTTTTTTATTATTCAGATAAACAAGCAACATCCGGGGATGTTTAAAAAAAATCAGCCACTTTTTCAGGGTGGCTGACTTACCGGCATCCAATCTCGCCGCAGCGGGCGTCTGCATCTAACCAGCTATCTGTTTCTGAATTGAATCTTGCCGTTTATCGTGACACTCAGTATCCCGGATTCTGTACCAGGTTTTCGTTGACATCGGTTGCCGAAGTGGGCAAAGGGAACAACTGCTTTGAGGCGTCGGTGACCGGCTTTTCCTGATAGGCTTCCGTAAATTTGCCAAAACGGATCAGATCCTGGCGTCTCAAACCCTCCCAATACAATTCGAAACCGCGTTCCTTCAAAATATCTTCCTCAGTGAGCGAAGTCAGGGCAGGAAGCGTCTTTCCCGGAGCGCTTCGTTTTGAGCGGATCAAATTGATATCGGCCAACGCACCGGCAACATCGTTATTCCTGAATTTTGCTTCCGCTCTGATCAGGTAGATATCCGAGATCCGCATAATGGGCACATCATTGGGCGATGAGAATTGCCTCTGGGTTGCCGGATTGGGGGCGAATTTAACCACGCGGATGCCGGCATTTTCCGGAGCGCTTTTCAGATTAATCTCCGGCACGAAAATCAGGGGCTGTTCGTTGCGCTGTTTTAAAGCAGTGCCATCCAGGCCGTATTGCTGCCCGTGCAAAAATCCCTGGTTAAATCCGGTCTGGCTCTTAATGCGGTCATCATAGAAACGGGCGTCGTTCACCTTGTCCCAGGTGTCAAAGAATGTCTTTGTTGTTGACGGGCCATTCCAGGTACTGGTAATGTTCCCGAATACCTGGGAGTAATGGAGGGTGAAATTAACCCAGACGCTTCCGCTGCCCATATCCACGTTATCATCCATCGGAACCCGGAGAATAAACTCGCTGTGTTCGGCGACATCCTTCTGGAACATCGTCCAGTAATCTTCAGCCACGGTAAAGGTTCCGGAGTTGATCAGCTCGTTGCAATGGGCAATGGCATCGGCCCATTTGGCCTCACCGGTATAGACCTCATAATTGAGATAGATCTTTGCCAGCAGGGCATGGGCCGCCTCCACCGTCACCCGTTCGGATCCCACTTCGGCTTTACCCTTCAGTTTCGGCATGACGGCTTCGATCTCGGCGATGATGAATTCGGCCGCCTCTTTACGATTCATCACTTTCGAGGGAACCTTAAAATCCTGCTCGTCGACTTCCCGGTATGGCACCTGCCCGTATAAATCGTTGACCAGGTACATGTAGTAGGCCCGGAGGAATCGGGCTTCGTTGATGTATTGCTCCGTCTTCTCGTTCTGCGGAAACTGACCGATGTAGTACATGGCCGTATTACACCAGGCGGCGGTCTGGCTGAATGCGTCCCATACATTTTTCATCCGGATATGATCGGCTGTCCAGGTATGCAGGTGAAGGTCAATCCATGCGCCGTTGTCGTACCAGTCGGTACCGCGGGTGGGAACGATCACCTCATCGGTGGTCACTTCCTGTAATCCCCAGTAATCATACCATTCGATCGTGCGGCGCAGGCCTGCATAGGGGGCGCTGATGAGTGCTTCCATATTAGCGGGGTTCGTAAGCAGGTCCTCTCCCAATTGTTCGTCCAGCACATTTTCTTCCAGATCGGTACACCCGGCTGTGATCAGGATGCTGAAGACAGATAAAAATATGATCAATCTATAGTGTTTCATTTTCTTCTGATTTTAGGTTCTGATTAAAATTGCAGGTTCACGCCAAACGTAAATGTCCTTGCTTTCGGGTAGGAAGAAAAATCGATACCCATTGAAGGCACTCCCCGTTGATCGGCCGCCACATTCACTTCCGGATCATAGCCGGAATAGTCGGTAAGCAGCAACAGGTTATTTCCGGTCACATAAATGCGGGCGCTGTTCAGCCATTTGATCGCCTCCGTATCGAAGGTATAGCCAATGGTCACATTCGACAAGCGCAAAAATGAACCGTCCTCGATAAACCGCGAAGAGAAGGCATTCGAATTCTCGGGGTTTTCGGCCGAGTTCAGCACCTCTTTGATTACATTATTCCCTTTGTCAAGCGGCCCTTTCAGGAATAAGGCGTTGGCGGTATTGTTGTACACTTCGTTGCCCTGCGAACCATACCAGAACATGCTGGCATCAAACCGTTTCCAGGTGAGCTTCGAACTGATGCTGTAGGTATAGTCAGGCAGCGCTGAACCTAAGTATTCTTTCACTTGTACGCCGTCGCCATCCGTTTTATAAATGCTCATTCCATTCCCGTCAAAACCTTCCCAGACAGAGCCATAGAAGGTACCCATCGGCTGGCCGTTAGTAATGATCTGTACCCGGGTATCGGAAAGCCCCTGTCCGCTGGCGTTGCCGGTTTCAATCAACTGAACCGGCATATCCTTCACTTCATTTTTAATGTAGGAAAAATTGACGCCCAGATCCCAGGACAATTCCTTCTTTTCGATCAGGACTCCATTTAATCCCAACTCGATCCCGTTATTGACGATCTTCATATCGGGTATGTTCTGCCATTGTCTTTCTGTGGGCGCCGGAGATATGGCATATATCTCCAGTAAAACATCCTTTGTTTTTTTATTGAACACGTCAATCGTTCCGGAAAGCCGGTTCTCAAAAAGGCCGAAATCGATCCCGATATTGGTCTGAATGTTGGTTTCCCACTGGATATCCGGATTGGGAGTACGCAAATAGGTAATCCCGGGAATCAGCTTTCCTCCGAAGTAACCATTTGCTGCAGGGGTGGTTCCGATGGCCAGCAGGGAAATCTTATCCGGGATCTCCTGGTTGCCGGTTAGCCCCCAACCCAGACGGAATTTCAGGTTACTGATGGCGTCCACATCTCTCAGGAACGGCTCATCGGTTAGCCTCCAGGCAAAAGCCGCCGACGGAAAGAATCCATATTTTTTGTTTTCACCGAACTTGGATGATCCGTCAAAGCGCCCGGTAAAGGTCAGCATATATTTGTCCCGGTAGTTGTAATTCACCCGCCCGAAAAAGGACTGCAATTCGCGTTCAACAGCCGTTGAAGCAACCGAGGCCGCCGAGAAATTTCCATATCCCAGCTTGTCGGTGTATTTGACGTCGTCCACCTCAAATCCGTTCACATTCATTTCGGTGGTGGAAATTTTAAAGAACTGGTAGGCATGCCCCGCCAGAAAATTCAGCGAATGATCGTCATTAATCTCTGTCAGATAAGTAACATAATTCTCGATCAACCTGTTATTTGCGGTGATGGTGTTGATATCGGCCTCGCCCTTGTTTACCAGGTAGCTCAGTTCTTTATCCTGGTTCACCCTTCGTTCCGCCAACGTGCGGTCAAATCCAAGGTTGATTTTATATTTCAGGTTTTTGAGTATCTCATATTCAGCCGACAAGTTTGAAATGATGCGATCGGTTTGCGTCTCATCGTCGACCAGGTCGATCATGGCCACTGCATTACGCTGATCGTTGGCATGCTGGTAATACGAGCCGTCCTCATTAAAAATCGGATAGGTCGGATTTGTTTTCAAAACTGTCAGAATGAGGTCACCTTCATAGCCGGATCCGCTTGCTTCGGTAATCGGTGCGCGGTCGTCAACGATATGCGATGCGATCAGGCTTGCGGTGACATTCAGTTTCCCGTTAAAAGCTTTCTGAAAAACATTAATTTTCCCGTTTAGTTTTTCCTGTCCGGTCGATTCAACGATCCCTCCCTGATTGAGATAACCCAAGGACGCGTGATAGGTGAAATTTTCAGTTCCCCCGCTGTAGGAAAGGCTGTGGCTTTGGGTGATGCCCGTGGTAAAAACCTCGTCCTGCCAATCGACACTGGCTCCCAGATCCAGCAATTTGGATCCGTCTTCCTTGGTGTAGGAACGAAACTCCGCGGGTGAAAGTAAATCCAGCTTTTCCCTGATTTGGGAAATTCCCGTATACCCATCGTAGGTGACCGAGCTTCTCCCCTGCTTTCCCTTTTTGGTGGTGATCAGCACCACGCCATTTGCTCCCCGCGCCCCGTAAATCGCCGTTGATGAGGCATCCTTTAAAACATCGATTGATTCAATATCTTCAGGATTCAAAAAACTAAGCGGATTTTTCGAGGCGCCGCTCCCGTATCCCGCGGCAGAACCTCCGGTGGGGGTCACATTGCTGTTGTCGAGCGGCACACCATCAATGACATACAAGGGTTCCTGCCCTGACCGGATCGAATTGGACCCCCGGATCCGGACAGACATGCCGGCTCCCGGTTCCCCGTTATTCTGCGTGATATTGACCCCCGACACCCTGCCCTGCATCATCTCCACGGGCGAAGTGGCAACCGACTTGTTCATGTTGTCTTCGGTCAGACGGCTGGTTGCTCCGGTCAAGTCACTTTTGCGCTGGACGCCATAGCCCACCGCCACGACCTCTTCCAGTTCCATCACGTCTTCAACCAGTTTCACGTTGAATGTGGCCTGCGTACCGATCGTAATTTCCTGTGGCTGAAAACCCACGAAAGAGAACTGAAGGACTTTACCGCCTTCAGGAATTACCAGCTTAAAATTTCCGCTGAAATCGGTGATTGTTCCCGTGGTTGTTCCTTTCACCGCCACGCTTACTCCAGGCAGTGGTTCCCCTTTTTCATCAACCACCGTGCCGTTCACCTGGTTGACCGGTTGCTGAACAGAACGGGACATGAGATCGGAAGCCCTTCGAGTAATCACGATTTGCCGGTCCTTAATCTTGTAATCGACTGTGGTACCTTTAAAAAGCTGGTCGAGAATATACTCAACAGGCGAATCCTTTACCTGCACGCTCACCTCTTCCGACACATCCAGTATATCATCCGAATATATAATGATGAACTCACTGCTTTGCTCAATTGCGTTAAAGACCTGCCTGACGGTAACCTTCTCCAGATTCAGAGATAACTTAGTGCCCTGAGAATAACTTTCCCCAAATACGGCAAATGTACCCGCCACAAGGAAAAATAATGACAGTTTCATCATAAGCAACATTTTTTTTAACCTTTCATTTGCATGAAAGATCCTTCTGCAAAAGTTTTTTTTCATAAATTTGACATGTTTTAAATTAATGATTAACAACTAAAAACCTTTGGTTTTGAACCGGTAGATGCTGCTACATTTGCCGGTTTTTTATTTACCCTTCCGGGTCATTATTTTTTCACGATGATAAAATCACCATTACTCTTTTTAGCCCAGTCGATCGGTACCGTTAACTGGATCACATTTAAAACTTCTTCGGGGTTTTGTTTCAGATCCAGTTTCCCGGAGATCAGGAACCCTCCTGCTAAAGGATCCCTGAGTTCAATGTGAATGTTGTAATATCGTTCAACTTTTTTCAGTACGCGTATCAGGTCCTCGCGCTCAACCTTCAACATGCCGTCCTTCCAGGAGATATATTGACTAACATCAACTTCCGAAAGGTTCATCATGCCATCCTGCCGGTTAAGGCTGCCCTTTTGATTTGGTTTTAACAGGATCTTTTTATTCCGGTTTAAAAAACTCTTCCCGGTCACTTCCAGACTGACACTGCCGCTCTCCAGAATTGCATCGACAAACTGATCTTCAGGATAAGCGGAAACATCAAATTTCGTTCCCAGCACCGTTACAGCCAGGCTGGAAGTCCGGACGATGAATGGCTTTGACTGATTCTCCGTGACATCAAAATAGGCCTCTCCGATCAGCACCACTTCCCGTTTATCCCTTAGGAATACGGAGGGATAGATTAGCTGACTCCCGGCATTCAACCAAACCATGGTTCCATCCGAGAGCCGGATCACAGACTTCTTACCATATGGGATAATGACTTTATTTATTGCTTCATTGCCGGAAAGCTGATCCTGCCGGATGGTATCATCGTTAACGATCAACTGATCACCGGCACGATTGTAGTTAATTTGCGACTCCTTTTTTTCCAGGGAGATCTCGGACCCGTCCGATAATATAATTTTCGCTTCGGTCCCTGTTGTTCCTGTTTCTGTCGCCAGTTCAAAATGCGTTTGCTGAGCCCTGCTGTCGTAAATATAGTAAGCAACTGCACCCGAAATGAAAAGAAGCAGGAAGACCGCGGCGTATTTTAATACTGAAATCCACCTGGAAGACCGCAACTGTCCGGATGATTGCAAAACACCATCCCAGATTTCATAAGTTTCGTCCAGACTGAGTTTCTTCTGTCTGACCTGAAAAACACTGCAAATGAACCTCGCCTCCTCAATCGCTTCTCTTTTTGAAGGATGCTCCTCCAAATACTCCTTCCAGAACCGCTCTTCTTCATTGGTAGGTTGGAGCACCCAATGCAGAAAAGAATCATCGGCCAGGAAATCATCAGTCGTATATCGCTCGTACTTGTCCATGGAAATATAATCTGCCTATATAAGACAGGTCGTTGCATTCTGTTGATGGATTTTTGGAATCATTTTTTCTGCTGTATAGCATATCTTATGCCCGGCAGCACCTGAAAATAAAAAGCAACGCCCTGCTGAAGGTTTCCGATTCACCATGCAGGGTTTCCCTTAATCTGCCGATTGCCCGATGGATGAGCGCTCTGGCCGACTGATAATTCAGGTCCATGATCACCGAAATATCATGATAATTCATTCCCCGGATAAAACGTAAATAAATGGCTTCGCGCTGGCGAATTGTTAATGTGTCGACGGCTTCGGTCAGCCTCTCTTTTTGCTCCTGGGTTACTTCGAATTCGGCATGGTCGAAATTCCGGAGGAAACTGATCTCAAAACGCTCTCCTTTCTCAGGATCAAATGGAAGGAAACGGGTTTTCTTTTGAAGCTCGCGAATTAACTTCCTTTTAAACGCCTTAAATAAATAAAGCCTTACATTATCGGTGGGAGAAAGCGTTTTCCGGTTTTTAATAATGGTAACAAACGTATCCTGTATACAATCTCTGACAAGATCGTGATCGGCAGAAATTTTGCTTCCGTAATCAAATAAGGCATTGACATGCCGCAGATAGATCAGCGATAAAACCTGCTGGTCTCCCTTGAGAAATGCGACCCAAAGTTCGTGATCATTTTTTTCCGGACGTCTCGGCATTGCAACTTCGGTTTATGTTCAATTCATTAAAAGTAAATAATTCAAAAATCATTTCCCAGAAACAATGCTGTTAAACAATATTTCAAATTTTTTCGATTAGTTGCCTCTTTGATACAACACAGGAAGCAGCTTTTTGTATTTTGAATTTATCATGTTTTAGAATATAAAACGAAAAGCTTTTCACTTTTTTTATGAACAAATATCAACAACAGGCTTTACCAAAGACGGACTAATGAGATATTAATCATTCTTTAACAGCCGTTTAATAAGGTTCACTCAACTTTGCACCGGTTTAACAGTGTGATTTATGATAACACGAAAGTTGAAAGTATCTGTTATATCGGATATTCATCTTGCAACCCATGCATGCAAAGCAAAAAAGGTACTGAGGTACCTTAAATCCATTACCCCCGAAGTGCTTGTGCTGAATGGCGATATTATTGATTCCTGGCGTTTCAGCAGGAATTTCTTCCCCAAACCTCATTTAAAAGTGGTCAGGCAGTTCATCAAGATGCTCGAAAAAGGAGTAAAAATCGTTTATATTACCGGCAATCACGACGAATTTCTGAGAAAATTCAATCACACGAGAATGGGCAATCTGCAAATTGTGAACCAGCTTGTGCTTGATCTGGACGGGAACAAAACCTGGATTTTTCACGGCGATATCTTTGATCATGTGATCCATCGCGCCAAATGGCTGGCTAAATTGGGAGCGGCCACTTACGGATTGCTGGCGATGGTGAATATACCGGTAAATGTTTTGCTCCGGGCCATCGGGTTCAAAGAATGGATCATTTACAAAAGCATGAAGCAAAAACTGGTAAAAGAGAAACCGGAATTGTCAGACTTCGAGCAGGCAGTCAGCCGGATAGCAGCAGTAAAAGAATGCCGGACCGTCATTTGCGGACATACCCATATTCCAAAAGACAAACTGTTTATTGGCGAAAAAGTGACCGTCAGGTATCTCAACTGCGGAGACTGGCTTGAGAATTTCACCGCAGCCGAATATGACTCCGGCAAATGGAGCCTGTATCATTTTAATGAGGATGAAGAAGAGCTACTGGCGGATGATCCGGATATCCCCGACAGCAAGGAGATCTTTCAGTCGCTTTTCCGGGAACTGGCAATCGTGGGCATCCAATGAAAATTTTGTATGCCATACAAGGCACCGGCAACGGGCATCTTTCACGGGCGACCGAAATCGTCCCGGTTTTAAAGGATTTTGCAGAAGTGGATGTGTTAATCAGCGGGATCCAGGGAGATCTCAAACTTCCCTTTGAGATTGAATACCAGTTCTACGGATTAAGCTTCATTTTTGGGAGAAATGGCGGCATCGATCTGTTAAGAACGATTCTGAAGCTTCGTCCGCTTCAATTCATCGCTGATATCATCAGGCTTCCTGTCAGGAAATATGATATCATCCTGTGCGATTTTGAGCCGGTCACAGCCTGGGCATGCCAGCTGAAAGGAAAAGATTGCATCGGGATCGGTCATCAAAACGCCGTCCTTCATCCAGAAGCGCCAAAGCCTTTAAAAAAAGATCCGGCCGGTATTGCGATCCTCAGATACTATGCTCCGGTAACCGCAAAATATGGCTTTCATTTTCAGTCGTACGACGAACGCAGTTTTACACCGGTCATCCGGATGGCTATCCGGGATGCTGTTCCTGCAAACAGCGGTCACTATACGGTCTATCTTCCGGCATACAGTGATGACGAAATTCATTCGGCCCTTTCCGTCTTTACGGATGTCAGATGGGAAGTTTTCTCGAAACACAGTGCCCGCCCCTACCGAAAGGGAAATATTGAATTCAGACCAGTCTCGCTGGAAAATTTTACAAATTCCTTTACCAGCAGTGAGGGAGTACTCTGCACCGCCGGCTTTGAAACGCCCGCAGAAGCTTTGTTCATGGGGAAGAAACTAGCTGTGATACCCATGAAAAATCAGTATGAGCAATCATGTAATGCAGCCCTGCTCGCAGAAATGGGCGTAACGGTAATCCCCCGGTTAAGGGGACAGCGTCATCAGCTACAGCAATGGCTCAGCGAAGATTTTGCTGTCCGGATCAACTATCCGGATCAAACAAGAAGCATTCTGGAATTGATAATTTCGAAAGAAGAGAAGAAGCCGCTGAAGACCCGCAGCTTCCTAAGACCAGTCTTATTCAGCAAAAGCGATCTTGATCACCAGCTTTTTCACCGGTTTTGAATCTCCGATGCGGATGCACGGGCGATGCACATCTTCCGGAAAAAACAGGAAACAGACGTCGGGATTGGCGACATAATAGTCTCCGTCCTGTTCATCAAAGAGAATGACATCTTTTTCGTCCTGATAGCCCGTTGAGTATTGCGCTTTTTGTAACGACAGCAGTCCAATTTTTTCCTCGCCGCTAATGACATATTGCAAATCAATGAATTTCCTGTGAGATTCCCATTTGGCGTCTTCAGTTCTTTTTGTCTGATAATCAGAAACAATAGCAACTGCCCCATCTCCCTTTAGCGGATATTTACCTGCCCCGACTGTAATGAGATCATTTTTCAAATAGTCAAAAGCGGCTTTCCACAAATCAGGCCGTTTGTGATATTGTTTGTAAAACTGACTGACATCCACCGAAGGGTGAACTTTCACCCTCAGACCTCTATTCCATTCGCCGTTCTCAAACCATTCTTTTTCCGTGCTCATAATCATCGAATTAACAGGTTCACCCGGAACCTTCGTTTTGCATCAAAAATACGGATTTATCATTCACAATCGGGCCCGGCAGCCGATCAATTTCACAATAAAGGTTAAGAAATTCTAAATTCGTGTTACAGATGCACTGAGTGTCAATCTTTTTTCTCACCTTTGATGTCGTCAAAGTCATGAAACGGAGGAGGATATGAGTGTTGGTATCATTTTAAAATTGTTGAATGTTTATTTACTGGCCACAGTTAAATATTTTTTGACATTTCCCTATGCACTTGTAATCGGGTTGAATTATACCCAGACTATTATTGCTGTCACCATAGGCGGGATTAGCGGCTTCATCTTTTTCTATTACTTCAGCGGATTCATTATCAGGTATTTCAACAAACATAAAGGATTTTTGAATTTCACGATCAAAAAATATCTTTTGGTTGATCTGGCCAAACTCTTTGCGCGGAAGCCACGGACAAAACCAGTTTCCACCAGGCGGATGCGGATGCTTGTTAAATTCAGGAGAAGCTATGGGCTATGGGGAATCGTGATCATGACACCCATTATCCTGAGCATACCCATTGGCGCATTTTTGCTGAAAAAATATTATTCAACGCATAAGAATGTGTTTGCTTACATGATGATTTCCATTTTGGGATGGTCTTTGGTGTTCACAACTATCGCTTTCATTCTGCCGAAACCGCTGTAGCGGTCCCATGTGAATTCAGTCCGGAATATAAAAATTAAACCCATGAAGCGGGAAGAACTTATTGATATGATCAGTTCCTGGCAAAATTTGGATTTGTTGTCCCGTCACATCACTGATCATCCGGAATACCTTGGTTTACTGGTCGAAGTAGCGCTCGATGATTCGAAGCCGGAATACTGGCGTGCTGCATGGATGGTGGATAAAATCAACGTCCGCGATCAGGAACTGATCAAGCCTTTTTTACCGGCTTTGTTCAGGGCGCTGAAGAAGACACGAAATTTGAGTAAAATGAGGCATTTCCTGAAGATCATCACGTTTCATCAGATACCCGCTAAACAGCAAGGATTTTTGTTTGATTTTTGCATGACGACTTATACAAGTCAGTCTGTTCCGGTTGCAGTGAGAGCACATGCACTGCAGATTTTATATCAGATTGCGCAGGATGAGCCGGAATTGAAACCGGAATTGACGCAGATCGTGGAGCATGAATTATCGCAGGGACAAGCGGCAGGCATCAGGGCACGGGGGAAAAAGATACTTTCTCTTCTGTACCGGGAAAATTAAAGATCCGCGCCCAATCCGCAAAGCATGCTATAACTACCTTAAAAAGGATAAAAAGAAGGAGTGATTAACCGGAAATTTTTCAACGGAGGGCATTCAGATATGAAAATTTTTATACTTTTGCGCTGTCTTTAAAGAAAAGGCAATATGATTGACCCGTGGTGTAATTGGCAACACGTCTGATTTTGGTTCAGAAGAGTCCAGGTTCGAGCCCTGGCGGGTCAACTGTTAAAAGCAAAAAACTGTCCTGTGGTGTAATTGGCAACACGTCTGACTCTGGATCAGAAGAGTCCAGGTTCGAGCCCTGGCAGGACAACAAAAAGAGATTTCATTTAAAAAACAGAAAGGCCTGTAAATCAGTAGATTTACAGGCCTTTCTGTTTTTTATCGCATCAATGTAAATCAAACAATTTCAAATAAAATGTGAGTAAAACGGTGAGTAAATTTTCATTTTATTTTTGACTCACCAAAAAGATTGTAAAATACGGAATTACAAATACTTACAAAATTTATTTTGATTCATTTTGGGTCGTTTTAAACTCATTTTCTGAGTCTTTTTGGATGAAAAAATTCCAATACAAAAAAAGTCAAAATAATTTAAATTGAAATTGCTATGAGAACAACACACACATTTGGACTCCAGTTCATTATCAGATCTAACAAGAACGACCAAAATTCGGGAATAATCTATGTCCGAATAACCATTGAAGGACAAAGGGCGGAGATTTCACTAAAAAAAACGCTACCCATCTCTATTTGGAACAATGCAAGAGGAAAAGTAAACGGTTCGAGTAAGGATGCAAAGAACTTGAACACATACCTGGATGATATTCGGATTAAGCTTTCTGTGTGTTATCGTGAGCTACAACTGAAAAGATAAAATTACACCTGATGCGATCAAAGCATTATTCCCAGGTGATCATCCAGATCAGCACCCTTACGGAATTAATAGAGTACCATAACCTATCCCAATTTCCTGTATTATCAACCTCCACCCGGAAATGTTATATCATTACAAAAAACTATATCACTTCGTTTTTAAATCAGAAAGGGAGTACTGTGATCCAGACAAAATATTGAACTCAAACTAAAAAATATACAAATATATTTTCAGACAATATATTAGCTATTTTTGCCATTTTTAATTATATTTGGATAATATTTTAACCAAACAACGATGTATTCATTAGAACAAACTCCACTGGAGGTAAGTCAAGCTCTGGCTGAAAGGCATCGCATTTTACGAAAGCAGTTAAAAATGTCGCAGGAGGAAATGGCAGAACGTTCGGGCGTATCCCTGGGCAGTTTAAAGCGCTTTGAAAATACCGGAAAAATATCGATGGATTCTCTGCTGAAACTGATGCACCTTCTGGGACGATTAAATGAATTTGACAGCCTCCTACTTCCAAAGGAAAACCTTGATGACGTTAAAAAACTATTTACAGAATAAGCAATAACCAATGACCGGTATCAATAAATTATTCGTATCGCTGCTTCTTGAAGGAAATAGCTTTGAAGTCGGTGAACTGGTGCTTTCCGAACAAAAGATCTATTTCAGGTACAATGCCGATTTTCTGAAAGCCGGGCTTAACCTTTCGCCTATTAAGCTCCCTTTTTCTGGTGATATAGTAAGTGCCGATAAACAACCATTTGACGGGTTGTTTGGGGTATTCAACGACTCATTGCCTGACGGCTGGGGCAGGTTATTGCTTGATCGCAACTTGTCTGCCAAAGGGATTGACATTGCAAAGATAACTCCACTAGACAGGCTGGCGTATGTCGGATCACGGGGAATCGGGGCTCTTGTTTACAGACCGGAAATCAAACCCGAAAATACAGCGGATCCTGTTCCCGAACTGGACATTATTGCCGCTGAAATGAACCATATACTTCAAGGTACGAGTTCTGAGATTATCGAGGAACTGTTTATCCTCGGAGGCTCTTCCGGCGGTGCCAGGCCAAAGATTTTTGCCGCATACAACCCGTTGACCAACGATCTGATACATGGGTTAGACAACATACCGGAAGACTATGACGAATGGATCATCAAATTCCCGTCATCTTCGGATAACAGGGAAATTGCCAATATTGAATTTTCCTATCACAAAATGGCCCTTCTGGCAGGTATTGAAATGAGCGAATGCCGTCTTTTCAAGGGAAAATCAGAACAGGTATATTTTGGGACCAAGCGGTTCGACCGGGTCGCGGGTAAACGTCTGCATACACACACCGCATCCGGCCTTATGCACGACAACTTCAGGATGAGCACGATGGATTACGGACATCTGATGGATTGCGCTTTCAGGCTGGAAAAGCATGTGAAAGCTTATGAAAAAGTTTTCAGGCTGGCAGCATTCAATGTGTATTCCCATAACCGGGACGATCACAGCAAGAACTTCTCGTTCCTGATGAACGAACAAGGGGAATGGCAGTTTGCCCCTGCCTATGACCTGACCTTTTCATACTCCGGCTATGGGTTTCACAGTACCATGATAGCCGGGGAAAGTAAAAATCCGGGACGAAAAGAACTTATGAAACTGGCTACACATTTCGGATTGAAAAATGCAGGTCCCGTTATCGAAGAGGTTCAGGAGGCCATAGGCCAATGGGGAGCAATTGCCAGTGAACAGGGCATTACCAAAGAAACAAGAAATACGATTCAGTCAGCAATGGATAAGATCAGGGATTAAGGGATTTCGCTTGCTTTCTTTTGTCCTTCGAATCCCTATCGAAAGGAGGTCGGAATATATGAAAGCCCTGGGAAAAGCCAGCGTCGAAGGAGACATAACTGATTTTACAAATTTTATCGGTTCTTTGATAATCAAAAACTGATTGGAAGAGAAGAGTTTCGGTTTTAGCAACGTCTTCCTTTTTTAATAGTTTAATGATTTGCTTTAATTCAGCTGGTCTGGCCTTGTCTTTACCAATTTCTCGCAATGCCTGAATCACCAAAGAACCTCTGCGGTGGGCAAAACTTCTCGTATATAGGAACTTTCTTTTGGTCGTGCATATATTCCACGTGCAACTCTTCTTATGCTTCTTTTGTTTTCTAATCGCTGTAAAGCTTTGCGTATTGCTTCTGATGAACCGACATGTTGAAAATCTTCAGGAAAAAAAAGTCCCTCTTGGCTTGCTTAATATTAGTATTCCTATTTGTCCTTCAATGCTTTGCACTATTATTATCTTGATTGTTTTGTCACATATTTAGTAAATACTTATGACGGTTAGTTTACTTCCTTTCATCCTTTTTCTCTTTCTGCTACTGTTAAAAATCAGTCTCAATCAAAGTGTTATTAATTACCTCCTGAATGATAATGGTCGGATTCACTTTCAATATTTGTATTGATATTCATATATAATTGTTTTTAGTAATTTAGAGCGATACGTCCAAATGCCTGGTATCCGCATCCGGGACCTGTGACGATTGATTCGCTGTTTGTTTTATTTTTCCTGAACCACTACAATTGGTTTGATCAATTGATTTCCCTGATTATCGATCAGGGTGACCCGGTGATTCCCCGGTCGGGGATTAACCGGCATCTGATGCAGTCCTGATGTTTGGCCCAGGTATTGTTCATCAAGATGCCAGAAGATAACTGCACCGGGTGACGAATGAGCCGCTTCCAGAATGACCTGACCCGGTGAACCATCTAACTGGATGGGAACAAAAACCTGGTTATTCTCACGTGGATAGATCATTTCCATGGTCTTCAATGCCTCCTGGCAATCCGGATGAAACGGGGGCAACGATTTATAGAAAGGATTCTGCCTTTTATAATACCATTCCATCACCGGGGGCAAAACAAACCAGGGCTGATGGATCATTTCGTCAACCGGAACACATTTGGAAGAAACCTGCCATTTTCCTGCCTTATCCAGATGAATCAACCTGTGATAGGGACAGGCTTCCGTGTTCAGTCCCTTTTGCATGACCATAACCGTGTCTGCGGTCCCGCACCAGGGACCGACGCGATAACCGCTTTCCCTGCACACTGGAATGCCCCTCATTTCATCGTCAGGCGAACTGAACCACTTTCCTGAAGGCAACAGGCTAAAAACATCGAACATCAAAGGGGCCGCGGCCGTGGTTCCGGTCAGGGTGGGACGTCCTTCCCCATCGGCATTGCCGCACCATACCGCCACCAAAAAATCACGGCTGAGGCCAACCGCCCAGGCATCGCGGAATCCAAAACTGGTCCCTGTTTTCCAGGCAACCTGCCGCGACGATGAAAATGACTCCCAGCCCGACTCCTCATCCGGGCGGTTTACCTTTAATAAGGCTTCAAGCGTCAGCCACACGGCTCCCGCCGACACCGGAACAGAACCGGAAACTTCCTCTGAAAACTTTTTAAACTCATAAACCGGATGTCTGAAATCATCCTTCCAGGAGACCCCGTCTTCTTCCTCGTACCGGATCAAAAGGCGTCCCATTGAAGCATAGGCACCCGCCAAATCCCACAGGTTAACCTCAGCACCCCCCAAGATGAGTGATAATCCGTAGTGAGATGCAGGACGATGCATGGTCGAAAAGTTCAGCTTTTTCAACAGCGCGTAAAAGCGTTCATAACTGAAATCACGCAGCATCCTGACTGCCGGGATATTCAGCGAGCGCGACAAAGCCATCGATGCCGGGACCGCTCCGGCAAACTGCAGATTAAAATTCTGCGGGCTGAAGCCTCCGATTTGTGTAGGAATATCCGGTACCAGGGTGTTGGGAAGGATCATCCCATCATCCTGCATGGCAGCATACAGAAAGGGCTTCAAAATACTGCCTGAACTACGGGAAGATGCGATAATATCGACGGCCTCTCCGTGACGTCCTCCTGCAAAATCAGGTGAATTTCCAACATAGGCCAGGACTTCCCCCTTCTTTACATTCATCACAAGCACAGCCGCATTGTGGATCTCATTGGCTTTTAAACGCGTCAGATGTTGCCGCACCAGATCATTTACCTGAGTCTGAAGTTCACTGTTCACCGTGGTGGCAATCCGTTCTCCGGGATGTTCGTGCATGACCCGGTCCAACAGGTGAGGAGCGTCCCGGGGAATGGCAAAAACCCGCTCCGGCAAGGGCTCCAACCGGGCCAATTCATTGGTGAGCGCATCAATTATTCCTTGCTCCTCCAATCGATCGAGCAGCAAGTTCCGTTTCTTCAGCAATAATTCGTTCTTTTTCCCCGGGTAAATTAATGAGGGGGCATTCGGTAAAACAGCCAGCGTAGCCGATTCGGCCCATGAAAGTTCACCGGTGCTTCGTCCGTAATACCGCCAGGCAGCAGCATCCAGGCCAATCACATTCCCTCCGAAAGGAGCATGCGAGGCATATAAAGCGAGCAGCTCATCTTTTGACCAGGACAATTCAGCCCGCACAGCCAACGACATTTCAATAAGTTTCTGGAAAACAGTCCGGGGTTTTCCCTTTCGTGAAAGCCGGACGAGTTGCATGGTAATGGTACTGCCGCCACTCACCACTTTAGCTCTTTTTATATTCTGCACCAGCGCCCTTATCAATGAAAAGGGATTTACTCCCGGGTGCCGGTAAAAATACTGATCCTCAAAAGCAAGCAGGCAGGTTTTGTATTTTTCAGGAACCGAATCCGCCTCCGGGAAACGCCACTGCCCGTCACCTGCAATATGGGCTCCCAACAATACGCCTTCCCTGCTTTCAATCACAGTCGAGCCCGGGTCCGAAAACAATGGCCTTGGCAAACTGCACCACCAAACGATGAACAAAACTGCTCCTGCACCAATTAAAGTAAAAAGTCGCTTTTTATTCTTTAGCTTCATACGTTTAATCGTAATTACCGGAACACCTCGATCCATTTACCTGGCCGTCTGGCCTGGATGAGGTTGTCGTACATCGCTTCACATTGAACCGAAGGAAGATAAAAACGTCCTTCATAGGCGGCATTCAGCAAAATCCGGAAAGTTTTCCGCTCACCGGGCTTCAGGTCAAAATAGGTATTGACCCGGTCATCCCGCACATCCTGATAATCAAACATATCACTCTTCAGCGGACTTTCCACATCATTTAACCTGCCGTTCAGGATTTCCCAACCCGAAGGAAAAATCGTTGTCAGTGCCAGTTCTTTGTAAGCTTCACGTTGCCCGGGATGCCGGACGCTGATCTCGGCCACCAGGTCAGTTCCCTGCCTCACTTTAGCCGGGTTGATCCGTTGTCCCTGCATATCGGTATAATGAACTTCCATCAACAGGTTATTCTGTGCCGAGGTGGTATCTCCGACCACCGGGATCCCATCGCTGATCACCCTCGCGTACAAGTATTTGTCTGTATTATTTTCAATCTTTACGGTGGCCGTCTTATTCTTTTGCAAAGGAAGGTCGCGCTGCCAAATGACTTTTGGTGTCGTCACGTTCTCCATGCCGGCACCATTTATGGAAACACCGGCATTCAACTGTCCCTGTCCCGGATAACCATTCCCGGCAAACCCGGCAACGGCCATCAGGCTATAGGCTGTTGTCTGCGTACTCATCCACTCGCCCGATGCCAAATGCTTCGCCAATTCAACAACCAAAGGGAAAGCGTCGGTTTTTCGATTAAGCAACACAAGCGTTTCGATGATCATGGCCTTATCTCTCAGATCAGAACCATAGGTACCCGAAAGTTCGCGGTAGGAAGTGATTTCTTTGGACAGCCTGCTGATCATGGTTTCACCCACCTCAGGACGGCCTGCCAATGTATAAGCCGCCGCAAGTCTCCACCGGGCCTGCAGGCTGAGATTCTTTTCCTCCTTCAGGCGGTTCATGGCCCCAAACTCCGGTTGACGGGCCAGAGCGAGCGTATAGAGACGGTAGGCCTGCGTCAGATCGGAATGCACATACAGGCTTGATCCCCTACTCCAGCTTCTGACCGATTTTTTCTGAAAGTTCAGCCATTTCTCCTTCAAACCAATCGGCAGGGAATAACCTGCTTCTTCTGCTTTCAGCATAAAATGACCGGCATAACTGGTTCCCCACGGAGAAGAATGGGGTGAACCGGGCCAGTATCCGTAGCCGCCATCACCCAACTGGAAACGGGCCAATTGTGCCAGGGCCGAGCGGACATGGCCTTCAATTTCCTGTTTTCTTTCAGAGGTGATTTCGGTGAGCTGCCCGAGCAGCAACTGCGGGAAAACACCCGACACGACCTGCTCAATACAGCCATGAGGATACCGGATAAGCTCATTCAACCGCATATTCAAATTCAGCGGAGGAATTTCAGAAAGCTCAAGCCGTGCGGTATTGGTCCCTTCCATACCCGGAGCTTCAACCTTTGTTTCCCAAGACTCCCGCGGCGAAATAACACCTTCTTTCAAATTAGTGACCCGTGGATTGGAAGGCCTGACTTCAAGTTCTATTTCCTGGCTGGCTTTATGATTTCCGCTTTTTGCCGTGATCTTTACTTTAGCGAAACCCGTTTTTTCCGCCACTTTAAGGCTAAAATCCACCGGCCGGTCACCGATCCCGTCGAAACGGACCTGTTTTGAGTCTGCTCCAACAACCGTAAACAGTTCACTGAAAGTCATACTCACCTGGACATCCTTCACCTCGGGCTTCATGGCAAAGACATTCACCGGCAGCCGGACTTCTTCTCCCGGTCCAAGAACGCGGGGCAGGGTAGCCAGAACCATCACCGGTTTCTGCACTTTCACCGATTGTTCAGCTTTACCGTAGGCTCCATCATGACCGGCAACAACCATCACCCTCACCGCGCCCACATAGTTTGGCATGGACAGCCGGTGTGTTCTGCTTTTGTTTTCGTCGATTGTAAATGGCCCGATAAACCGGACTACCGGTTCAAAACGGTTCACCTTTCTTCGTCCGGCAGCCAGCAGGCTTTCATCGCCGCCAACAGCGAAAGCCTTCTCAAGCCGCGCTCCATAAGCGCCGATCACGTCATCGTAAAAATCCCAGGTTCTGACACCCAATGCTTCATGTGCATAAAAAGAAGCCCAGGGATCAGGGGTCTGAAAACGGGTCAGGTCCAGCAGTCCTTCATCAACAACTGCCAGGGTATAGGTCATCGCCTTTCCTGCCTTTTCGGAAACGACGATATCATATTCCTTTTCAGGTACCAGTTCCAAAGGCACTTTAATTTGCGGGTCCAGGTGGGTTGAAGGATCCTCAACATCAACAGGGATCACGCCATAAAGCCTGATGGGTGCGTCGTTCGCTGTTTGCTCATGCGGCTGAATGAGCGATACGTGTACAAAAATATTGGGTGCCATTTCCGGCTTTGTTTCAAAGCTGAATACCGTATTCTTTTCGGTGGTTTCAACCCAAAACAGATCCAGTACCTCGCTCCCGTTTTCAAGGCTCACCAGGGCTTTCCCGTTCCTGCCTGAAGGAATGGAAACAGACACCTTTTCGCCAACCCGGTATTTTTCCTTATCGGCTTTCATGGATAACATGGTTGATGCCTCCTGCATCCCATCGGCTGCCCAGTAACCCCATTTCGAAAAATAAACCGTAAGCCCTGTGCTGTGTTTGCTTACCGGATCCTTCACATAGATCAGGTAACGGCCGTTATCTTCCCAATTGGTGTATTTAATATGAACAGGAAAGCTTGCCTCTCCTTCGCTGGTATTTACGATTCCCCTGAAAACTGCCTTGCGGTATTTATCATTGACATAACGCGCCAGGTTGTCTTCGCCGGCATCCCACCACCAGCGCCAGTCAACCTTGTAAACAGTTACTTCCAGCCCCTTCCGGTCGATCTTATTTCCTTTGGCATCAACCGTAACAATACTGAGCGGATAAGTCGTGTCTGTTTTATACCAGTTCGAGTCTGAAGCAGGAAGCTTTGCCCCCACAAACGAACAGAATGGGGCATACACATAAGTTTTTACATCAATACTGAAATCGCCTGTCTCTTCAAAGACACGCGTGGTGAAATGGGCATTCAACATTCCTGGTGCAGATTGTATTTCAGGCATTTCAAAACCAAGAATGGCAACTCCATGCTCATCGATCCGGTCATCAAACACCTGCTGTTCCAGAACCGAAAATTCCCGCGCAGGATCATTAAAAATATAATTCGGATATCCTTTGAACGCAGTCTTTGTCTGTGAGAAATTCACAGAGATCCTGGCTTTCATATTCTTCGCAGTTCCACCATGTAACCAGGCGGCAGTAAGCTTCCCCTTGGCAATTCCCTGTGTAAGCACCTCATCATCCTTCCCAAACCGGAGATCAATCTTCAACCGGTTTGGCTTCACGGTTTCAACCTTGATTCGTTTTGAAAAAGTTTGCCCGCCAATTTTAACCAATGCATTCCAGTTACCTGTGGGCGCATCTGGTGCTGTTTCCGCTGTAAAACAATAGAACCCATCGTTACCGCCAACTTTGATCTGTCTGCTGATGGTTTGTCCCTTTGGATTAATGAGTTCGAAGATCACCGGATGGTCGGCCGGTAACTGATCCAGTTGATCCTCCAGAATAAAGGTCAGATAAATCCGGTCACCAGGACGCCAAACACCACGCTCTCCGTAGAGATAACCCTTGATCCCTTTTTGAACGACCTCTCCTGAAACATCAAAATTGCTTAAAGAGAGTGAAGATCCGTCATCCAGCCGAAGGTAAGCCATTTGCCCATCCTTCCCGGCCACCAGTAAAAAGGGTTTGTTTTTCAACTGTACTTCCGCCAGTCCGTCCGGACCTGTGCTGATCGTCTCCAGCAACTGTTTTTGGAAATCATATATTTTAAGGGTCACCCCCTCTTCAGGCTCTGTGGTCTTTAAGTTGGTCACCGCAAATTTCATCGCCAGACTGGTTCCCCCCTTCGCGATAATAGCCAGGTTGGTGGCAAACAGATTACGCGACACAAAGCGGTCTGAATGGAAATAGGAAGCATTATTCGGATCATTGCGCTTATCCCAGTCATAATCATCCGGGTAATAATAATCAGCGTACCAGCCGGGCTCATCCCACGATTCCTTCTCCCGTTCCAACTCCTGTGATTCTTCGATCTGATCCAGGAAAGAAACGCTGTCGGCTTCCTCTGGACGGTCCTTCCCATAAACCGAAAATTCCTTTTTAAACCGGAACTGGATCCGGTAAATAGCCCCCGGTTCAATATCGATCAGGTTTGACAGATCGATGCTGTAAGTGTTCCATGTTTTCAGATCAGAGAAAGAGTTGGCCTGCAGATCGATCCGTTTCTGCAGCAACATGCGGCCAACCTGTTTCAGATTGGATTCATCTTCATAATTATTCTGCTGAAAAAACTGATGGATATTATGTGTCAGAATTTTAATCACGCGAAGATCGACAGCCTTGAGGTTCACGGCTTCAAAGGGAACGATCAATTCATCCGACGACGGAATAATGCTCCCCTTTCCAACCAGCCGAACTGCCGGCCGCACATCTTCAAAATGAGCCTGCATCGTCACAGCATCCTTTAAGGGGTGATTTTGAAAATTCCTGATCCCTCCTGAAATGTATACCTCATGATCTCCTGTAAGATGTTTCGGTAAATACACCTTCAATTCATTAGCTTCGATCTGATACCGGAAGTCGCCCGACTGGTCCACGGTGATCAATCCGCTCAGATCCTGACCGGGCAACAACGGATCTGAAAAACGCAGGACCAGTATCTGTTCCGGTTGTTGTACCGCCTGAAGATTAACCAGTTTAAAATCGCCAATTGCAGGCAATTCGATCTTCTCCTGTCCTTCCTTATCCTCTCCAAGCGATTTTCCGTTCCAGGAGATGGTTAACTCCCGGGGCTGATCGCCGCGAACAAGACTGTCGGCCGTAAAAATATGTTTTGTGCCTGACGCGTCATGCTCCCATAGCAAGGGCAAAGTCCGGTTCTGTTCCTTAACCGTGACCACCGACTCGACCTCCTTATTTTCAGAATAATCGGCCGTGTAAATTGTCCCGGTGAGGTATTGGCCCTTGTTTGCCTCATAATCGTATGCTTTCAATGCCAGATCACCAACATGGAAGGATTGCGAAATAATTTTGATCTGAAACTTCATTGTTCCGAATTTTTCAGGAACATCCAGTAGTTGATCCAAAGCCACAGTCACCACATAGGAGGCTCCCTGTTTCATTTTTCCCTTTGGGACAAAAGCCAGTGTACGCGAATTAATCCACTGCACTTCCCCCTCAACTTTCGGTTCGAGTGAGATGACCTTCCCCGGAACAGCAGTTCCCGGTTTAACTTCCTGCCTTGGGTCCAGCGCCAATTCGATCCGAATCGGCGATTTGCAGGAAATAACACCTCCGGTAAAGCTGCTGACATACTGACTATAGGCCGGGTCAAGGGTTTCGGGTTGTTGTTCCTGTTTCTTTTTGCATGAAAATAGGAATGTAACAAACAGAATACCAGCAAATAAGAAGATTAATTGTTTCATGGCGGGCACGTGTAAATTGTTGTTTTTTCAAATAGCTAATATAACTAAAAGCTGGTTTTGACCGGCAAAATAATCATCATTTATGCGCCCCAGCTTTCACGGTCAAGGCTGCGGTACTGGATTGCTTCTGAAATATGATGCGTTTCCACCGTTCCGGAGTTCTCCAGGTCAGCAATGGTGCGGGCAACTTTCAGTATCCGGTCATACGCCCGGGCTGACAACCCCAGTTTATCCATCGCATTCTTTAACAGCATGTTACTGGCATGACCCAACTCCACATACTGCCTGACATGACGGGATGTCATTTGTGCATTACAGAAAATCCCCGGTACATCGCGGTAACGTTTTGACTGGATATTCCGCGCCTTGATCACCCGTTCCCGGATCGCGTTACTGTTTTCAGTGGCTTTCAATTCTGCCAGCTTGTTAAAAGGGACCGGAATCACTTCCAGATGAATATCGATCCGGTCGAGCAAGGGACCTGAAATCTTATTCAGGTATTTGGAAACCGCGCCCGGCGCACAGACACACTCTCTGGCGGGATGATTGTAATATCCGCACGGACATGGTTTCATTGCCCATCTGTTAACATCGTACTTAAAGGGAAGAAACCAAACAGAAAGCCATATCCCAAAGAACTTATTACCTACGGTGACCATCTTCGTACAAAACGCCTTGACCTTAATCTATCCCAACCACAAGTAGCCACAATACTAAATGTTGACGTTGAATCAATCACCAACTGGGAACTAAATCATACAACCCCCAGTCTCTCCCAAATACCTAAAGTTATATCATTTCTGGGATACTCGCCAGAGATTACCCTAAATCCCATCAAGAAATACCGACTAGAAAAAGGAATGACCCAAAAAGAACTTGCTAGAATCTTAGATATCGATCCGACAACGTTATCCCGAATTGAGAGAGGAAATGGGAAGAGGATGAGGAAAGAGATTAAATGGGAAATAGATAAATTACTTTCAGCTCCTTAAAAAATTACCATATCCCATTATAAAAAACAAAGCTTCTGACCCTGCATTCATAACTTTCGTTCATTGCTTGATCTTCGGCGTATTGCATTAAATTTATTGACCAGTACTATTATTTTCCCTTGATTATTAGTTATATTTGAGTGGATAAAAACAATGTTGCCACTTTATGAAAATATGATATAATGTAAAAAATGAAAATATTATCAAAATATAAAATTCATAACTAACATATATTAACATGGAAACAACAAAAATAAACCAAATCAGAGATGATAGTATGAAAACCTATGGTGCAATAATCTTTGCTGTATTAATTGCAGTAATAGGAGCTTTCATGATGACCCTGACTAGTAGCCCGCAAATGAAGGGTGCTGCAATGTTATGGATACCTGCTGCATTACAGCTTATTGCAGGTGTCTGGTTTGGCCCAAAACGAGGTTTATTAGCTGGGGGGTTAGGTGCATATACTGCAGGCATCATCGCCTATGGAGGGTGGGGATTAGTTGATATTATTATGAATCTAATCGCGGGAGGAATAGCAAATGCTTGGCTTCCTGCTGTTTTATTTAGTTTGGCTAAAATAAATCCCAATTTTGGAGCTGAAGCTAAAGATACAAAAATAGCAGTTATTCGAATCTCAATAGTTCTTCTATTTGTGATTGGGATAGGTATTTTACCTGTATTTATTAGTAACATTCGTTTTGTGTCCTATGTTATTGCAATTCTTGTTTTGCTCTTGGGAACGCCATTAATTTTGTGGAATATAAAAATCAATAAAACTCAGTTTGTAGTCGCCATATTAATTTGTATCGCAATTAGTGCTATTAGTGCTTTGATAGGAAGTTATGGGGTTGTCATTGGAGGTAATACTTGGAAAGGAGCATTGTTGGGAACAGGGCTAGGTTGGTTTTTAGGGGATACCGTTTCGTGCTTTTTGGGCTTATATATGCTTGCCTATTTTACTGATAGAGCTAGGAGAATGGGACTTTGTTCTCTGTAAAATCCTAATAAATAGATGGTGAAAAAATATGGGTTAAAAATTTTACATCCCAAGTTGAGTTTATTATTTATAATAATCTCAACTTCTTTGTTTGCTTTTATCAATTCACTTGATATTGCTGTTGGTGCTTTTTTGACATCGATTGTAATTTTATTATTGGGGCGAAAGCTGGTCTTTCAAAAGATATTTTTCTACATTTTAATAATTAACACTATCTACTTGGTTCTTGGCAATTGGCTATTCTCACCCAGTGGTTCAGACAATACAATTTTTTTTATTTTTCAAATCAATAATATTGGTTTATACAATGGAATTGTAGGAGCTTTAAAAAGAAATGCAATGATAATATTATCTTTTGCTTGGCTTTCGTCGGTTGATTCTTTATATAACGTTTTTAATGCAATTAACTTTTCAAGTAGATTTAGCAAAATTATTATCGTTTTTTTGAAATGGATACAAAATCTGAAACATGATTTTGTTTTACTTTATTATTCAATATACTTGCGGGGATTTAACTTGAGTACAAAAAACCCGAGGGTAAAATTAATTCAGCTTATAATCATTTTAAAGGCTATCCTAAACAAATTCTTTGCAAATATTGGCAAAATGACTTTTAATGGCGAGAGTCATTTTAACTATTCCGATAGTATAAATGAATATACAGGAAAAATTGAGATTAAAAATCTATTTGTTTATTATGACGAAAAAAAAGATATGATTATTAAAGGCGTTAACTTGACCATATCAGAGGGAGAAGTAGTTTTTGTAGCAGGAAATAATGGGAGCGGAAAAACAACTCTTTTGAAAGCAATTAGTGGCTATATTCCCAAGATTGAAGGTTATATTTCAAGCGGGGATGTAACAATATCAAATAAATCTCTCAATTCAAATATCCAGTTAAAGGAAATTAATAAAATCTTGAGATACATTGTTGAAAATCCTGCAGATTCAATAATTGGCTTAAACGTAAAACAAGAGCTATTAGCGCAAACTAGTGATAAAACCCTAATAAATTATTATTCTGAATTACTTGATATTAGACATCTCTGGGAACGAGATTCAAATACTTTATCTGGAGGAGAACAAGCTAGAGTTGTTCTTGCTTCCTTATTGTGCTCAAACGTTAAAATATTGGTTTTAGAATCTCCACTAGGACAACTTGACCCCTGGGGAAGAAAATCATTTATTTCTGCCCTAAAAAAGATAATAGAATCAAAATCAATTACTGTTATTATTTCAGATCAATATGCCGATTATTATGATGGAATAATTGATAGATTTATTTTACTTGATGATGGTCAAATAAAATATGATAAATCTTCTAATAATGGACAAATTAATGAATTTTTAGACACATTAAATTTAAGATACCCGATACTAGAAGCATTAAATCAACCTACATATAGTAAAGAGATTGTTGTCTCTATGCGAGATATTTCTATTGCTTTTGAAAATAAAAAAGTATTATCAAATATTAATCTGGAATTTTACAAGAATCAATGTATTGCAATAATGGGAGACAATGGTAGTGGAAAAAGTACATTGATGCTAGTCTTGTCAAAGGTATTAAATCCTGATTTTGGTGATTTACAAATCTTTGGAAATAAGGTTGGGATGATATTCCAAGATTGCTCAAAACAAGTTTTAGAAGATAATATTAAAGATGAAATACTTCTTGCATTAAAAAATAGTTCCCCAAATAGGGATACGCAAGAGAAATTTGCTAATCAGATGATTAACTGGTCACAACTACAAGCTAATCAGTCAACTTTAGATATTTCTGCATCTCAAATACGTTTATTAGAAATATCAAGCAATATTTACAATAAAGAAATAATCATTTTTGATGAACCAACGAATTATTTGGATAACGGCAATATAATCAAATTACATTCATTTATTCAGAACTTGTTGAAAATTGGAAAAACAATCTTTATTGTAACTCACGACAATCAGTTAGCCTCATTATGTAACAGATTTATTTTACTACATAAATCAAAAATTGTTCTTGATACCGATAATTTTGAAGAGCTTTTATTAACGAGAAAATCAATAAGCAATGTATAATGTTTTGGATTCAATAAAATTTGTAATTGATAATTCAGATAGTATTTCAGTTAATAAACATGCGATTGAGTTTTTTTGTGCGAACAATTACATTGACAAAAAGATAAATTGGCTATTACCTTCCCCAAATATTATAGGTTCTCTCGAATTTAATGAGAAATTGAATTTTGTGACAATATTAAACTCTTTAAGTTTTTGTTTTTGGCATATGCCAAAATGGCAAATCTCTTACAAAGAAAGAATTTATGATGGATCTTGGGGTATGGTGGCAGCGATCTCAAAAGCAAAAGAAAATAATATACCAATCTTAGATTTTAATTTTCTTAAAAGATTGACAATAGAAGATTTCAATTCTATTGTTGAAGACGATTCGAAAATGATATTAAGAAAAGAACGTGTAGATATAATAAATGAAGTTGCTTCAACGATGATTGATTTGTTTAATTCAAACGTTTATGAATTAATGCAAGTAGCGAATTTTGATGCAATTCATCTACAAAACCTGATATTGTCACAATTTAAATCATTTACAGACATAAGTTTATATAACGAACGTGTGATTTATTTTAATAAAAGAGTTCAACTTCTTATAGCAGACCTAAATTATATACTTGTTAGCAATGGATACAAAAAGCTAAAGAATATTGATAAAATTACAGCTTGTGCCGATTATAAAATTCCATTTATATTAAGGGAATTTGGAATGATTGAATATGATAAAGAGTTAAGTAAATTAGTTGATAATAAAGTTATATTAGAAAAAGGAAGTAAGGAGGAAATTGAAATTAGAGCACACGCAATTTGGGTGGTTGAATTAATGAAATTCGAATATTGTAAGTTGGGAATTAAAGTTGAATCCCACCAGATTAACGATTTTCTTTGGATGATTAGTCAAATTAAGAATTTAAAATATAAGCCTTATCATTTAACAGTTACAACTTCTTATTAATTTTATCATATGAAACAGAAACCTACGCCAAGTATCGTGGCTTCCTTTTTTATATTTGTTTTTACAGGTATTTACTCAATCTTTTGCCTTGAAAGTAATTTTTATTCAGAATTACCTAGTTTAATAAAAGCATTTTTGTTTTTAGCTGTTTTATTCAATGCTGTTTATTATTACATTACTGAAATTGAAACAGAATTTGATTTCAAGCTTCAAGAAAAATTGAAAATGGTGCATAAATCTGAATGGTATATACGAGTTATTAATCAAGCAATATTATTTTCTTTGTGGTTTTTGCTTCAATTACCAACCATAAGCTTTTTTGCAATTGGATTATTTTTATTGTTTTTATCCTACCTAGTCTGGGATGTGATAACTTATTCTTGTTTTGATAACAATAAACTTTTTGTTTTAGATCTTGCCGGATTTATTTTTACGATTATTTTTATAATAATCGGATATGTGCATTTTTATGCTGAAAAAGAACCGGGTTACTTGGATGAGAATAGGAAATTTGCATGGGGGTTTATATGGGGAGCTTGTGTGTTTGTATACATAATGATTCCTATTATTGGAGTACTATTTAAACATCCTCCGAAATTCTTAATGCAATTCATAAATAAGAACACACCGGTGTAGGCATTCGGTAAAGTCCGTCTTGTTTTTACCGAATGCTTACTTTTCATACGCATTTATAATATTGTTTGTCAATTGATTGAAATTGTCATCAACCGTACATAACTGTGGATTTGATTTATACCAACTCACGGATTCTTTAATGCCATTTTTAAAGGAGATATTAGCCGTGAAACTAGGGACAAAACTTCTAATTTTGCTATTATCAAAAACAATACTGTTTGACTTATCTCCGATTAAGCTTCCAAAATGCGAAGGAGATAAATGACAAATAAAATCAGATGGAATATGTATAACATTGGGTTTTACGTCAACTGTATCTGCAATTTCATTTAGAATCTCATTCCAAGTTAAAACCTCATCTGATGTAATGTGAAATGTTTCTCCAATTGCCTTGTCATTTCCAATTAATCCAATGAATCCTTTTGCAAAATCCAAGCTATGTGTTAATGTCCACAATGAAGTACCATCTCCAGGTACTATTATTTTCTCACCGTTTATGAGTCTATCAATCAATGTCCATGGATGAAGTTTACTATTAAAAACATAAGGTACTCTTTTATGATAAGTATGAGATGGCCTTACAATGGTAAATGGGAAACTGCTCCTTTGGTATTCATCATGAAGCATGTTTTCACATCTTATCTTATTTTGAGCATATTCCCAAAATGGATTAGAGAGGGGAGTTTTTTCTGTAATAATATAATTTGATGGTGGTTTTTCATAAACAGAGGCAGAACTGATAAACACATATTGTTTCAGTTGGCTTCCAAACAGCTTAATATCATTTACTATGTGGTTGGGATTATATGCAATCCAGTCAATTACAACATCAAACTTATAACACTTTAAACATTGTTTAATAAAATTAAACTCTCTAATATCTCCTTTTATAAATCTTACCCTCTTGGGAATATCATACAAATTATTACCTCTGTTAAGCATAAATATTTCTGCATCAGACTTAGAAGCTAGATCTAACGCTGCTTTGCTTATATTTCCTGTACCACCAATGAATAGTATCTTCATATACTACCACTTCCTTATATCTTCAATAAATCCGGGAATATTCTGCCAAAATCTTTCTTCAACGTCTTTATCTAGTTTTTTATGATAGAGCCAGTGTGCTTCTAAATAAATTTTAATAAAAAAATAATCATCTATTAATTTATTCTTGAATCTTTCTTTTATTTCTTGTTTACCAAATTCACTTCGATTTAATCGTGTCCATAAATGATCAAGTTGACTTAAATAACGATGGATTAACAGGTGCTTTTCGTTATTTAATTCTATTTTATGATTGTGGTGATAATTCGTATTATAAAAATCGATAAATTCTTTTCTGTAACCTTCATAACTAGTATCTTCTAACAATTTTATTGGAAAGTCTAGCCTCTTGTTTCGTTTCCATTCGCTAAATATTTCTTCCATAGCTTCTCTACCAGGTCGAATTTTCTCTTCTATCTCCATCAAATTATTCGATACCTCAATTGAAGTTATCCTTTTGGATGACTTATAACTTACAATAAAAGCACTAACAGATATGCCTAATCCGAAGGCAGAGATTAATAAAGAAAGGATATCATTCATATTTCTAATTTTAGCTATTCCATATAACCTTCACATAATTCTATAATATTTCCTTCGGGATCAGAGACCCAACAAGCCTTCATCCCCTTAGAAAAATTATCTACTTGCATGGTAGCTAAAGTTATATGAATATCGTTTCCCATTTCTTTTAATTTCGATTCAATACAATCGACGTGAAAACTAATATGTCTCCATCCTGGAAATCGATAACCAGCTCTTTGAGGTAATGGAAGGGGTGAAGACTCTGTTGCTTGAAATAATTCAAGATAGACACCTTCGGATTTCAATATAATTACCTCATTATTGCCAGAAATAAAAGCTTTTACTCTCTCAAAACTAAAATATTTTGTATAAAATGCTTCAATTATTGAGGTTTTATTGCAGGACAGACCTATATGAAAAAACAAATTATTAGACATCTTTAATAACATTTTTAGTTAATAGCTGTGTTTTAAAACATTCCTTCCAAAAATTTATAAAACTAGATAAATCGGAATTTTCTAAATCTGATATATACTCTTTAATTGATGAATATTCCTCATTACTTAAATGTTTGGTATCTATTGTACCGTCGAAATCGTTGTCTACCATCCAGATATATGTTAAGACTTCTAAAATTAAATGGCGTTTATCGCCTATTCGACTGTGTTCCCGAATCGCTTTCAAAATGGTATTTCGACCTTCTGATTTCTTTCCTAAATAATAATCAGATATACTCTTGTATGCCAATGATACAGCGTAACGTCTTCTATCATCTTTTTCTTTTTCATAGTAATCTAGTAGTGGATAGACTTCCTCTGGTTTGTTTGTCTTTATATAGATTAATGCTTTTTGTAAAGCTATTCTGCCAAATTCTCTCCTATCTACTTCCGTATCCTCTTCAAAGTATTTTTCAGCTTCCTTCCAATTTCCATTATAAAATAGTATTTTTCCATAATTGCAATAGTTCTTCTTTATCAAATTATTATCATCAGTTTTTTTACTTAAAAAACAGGCTCTTTCTCCTAATTTTAATGCTAGAGACATATTTGAAAACATGTATTCATGAGCAAGATAACCAAGAGAGAGCAGTTCTATTTTGCTCATGGGTAATTTATACTCGTTATGGTTGTAAATAGCTTGTCGTACGTTTTCGGTGTATTTTTCAATACACTGAACATCACCCATGCAACTGCATGCAATTGCAATAAAATGTCTAATTTCTGTTTGAAAATTATTTTTTATTTTTTCATCAATATTTATTCTTGCATCTAAAAGTCCTTGTGCTTTTTGTAATTCAGTTATACAGTCTTTATATTTACATAAATCAGCTGCACATTTTGCTTGTTCTATTTTTATCTGTATAGAATACTGATAATACTTTTCTTCGTTTAGATCATATTTAAAGGTGGTTTGATTAATATTCTTTTTAAAGTTATTAATGGCATCATCATATTTATTAGTTATTTTGCCATACTGCTTTCCAACTCTGTCAATTTCCGAGAATAAAGCCTCTTTATAACGTTGATGTACATTATTATCTATTTTTCTCTCAGAGACACTCTTTTTTAGGACATCCAGAAATTCGTCGAAATAATCAATTATTCGCTCGACTTTAATTATTTGTCCCTTATTTCGAATTTTTGACCAAAGTGAATCCTCAAAGACATATGTGTAAATTTCATCAAAAACTTCGAAACTACCATAACTTAATGCGTGTTTTACTGATCTCTCGAGTGGCTCAAGCTCTTCAACATTTCTGCTTTCATCAAATTTTTTCAAATAATATTGAGAAATTAGATAGGGAATTATACCACTGTTTATACCAAAATGCTCTTCTTGTCGCTTAATAAGTAGTTTATGTATCCCTGTTGAGACTTCTAATTTGTTGTAATTTACTAATTTTGGTTCTTTTTGTGAATCCTCAAGAGGATGATAGATAGCATTCTTTTGTAGAAGAATTCTTAAAACATCAATATATTCTTCTGTTGATCCACCTCCTAGTCTGTCCCAGAGATATGCAAAAAGTGTTTCATCAAACTCTCTTATCTCCATTAACCCTAAAGCATAAAAATGAGATAAATTTAATTTCTCATTTTTATTACTAATATTTTCTAAGATTTCGTCACCATCATTTATTTGAAAAATATTTCTCTTGCACATATCCCAACTACCTGGATTACACATTCTTAAATAAACAAATTTTTGAGTATTACTCTTAAATTTATCAATAATATATTCTAGTTTTTCTTCATCAATTAATTTTGCAATATCATTCCCTAGTATCTTTATCCATATACTTTTATCATCAAATGCCTTAACCTCATAAGTTTGAATATTATCATATTCTATAAATTTACTCTCTCTAACAACCAAAACAATACTAGATTTACTTATGCTTTTCTTGTCCCATTTTTCGATAAATTCTTTAAATCTTCGAATACGATATTTATTACATTCATTTCCTTTATTATACGAATCAAGTATTTCACATTTATTCGTTTTTGGCAAAAAAGAACATGCAAATTCACAATTAATGCTATTGTCAATGTTATCTAATACCAATACCGAATGAGTACTTGTAAGATACTCAATAACTAGATCTTCCAATTGATGAGAATCTATTTTAGGGCGAATTTCTTTAATTGTCTTTTGTGCTAATTCAAAAATAACACTTTCCCAGCTTTTATTGTAGGTATCAACAAATATCTCATCACAATCTGGTGATTTATGTCGATTGAAAACTGTATTTATTAATGCAGTTTTTCCAATACCTTCTTTGCCATAGAGAATTAATATTGTTGAGTTATCATATATGAGTCGATCTATATACTCTACTTCGTTCTCTCTACCAAAGAATTGAAAAGCACTAATATTACTCATGATGTTAGATTTGTCCTATTTATTAACGATTCGGATTCCATATGGTCCTGTTGATCCAATATCTTCATGTCCTAGTCTCCATCGTGTATCATCGAACAATGCTTTTTTACCAGCTGCCACTACCATTGCGTCTAATAATTGGCAAATAACTTGTTCTCCAGTATCGGCTAATGCCGTCAATGGATTTATAGTGTCTACATCCTCATCAATACCAATAAATACTTTACAGTAACTTTTAAATTCATTAGCATTTTTACTTGCCACTCCAACAATTGCAATATTTCCAGTTGATTCTCTAACGTGTCGCAATACTTTTAATATAGGTTCCGTTTTTCCTGAAGCACTGACAGCAATTATACCTCCACCATGAATACTATGAGGCATTGGAATGTTGTCGTCATTTATATACACTCTAGCTCCACCGTGAGCAAGCCTGTTCATAGGAACTGCTCCCGCAAGCCTTGCTCTACCTGATCCAATTAACCTAACTACATATCCTTTTATCATCCATTCACAAAATAAATCAACAGCATCTTTAATTTGACTCTTCGAACCTTCTATTGTTTTATCCAAACATTCATTTATGAATGTCATTCTCGATTTTATATCTTTATTTAAGTCTTCATTGGAATCCTTGGCATTTTTAAAAACTTCGTCTGGCAATTGATTAATATTAAAAGCTAGTTCGCTCATGGTTATCTTTTGTTAAATTTCTAGTTAATTTTAATTTGGTGATTCCAATCTGGTATTAAAATTGGGTGACATTTTTTGCTTTTTTTATTGCAATAAATATACTAGTTTTTTTATTCTTCCCGTCCTTAGGACAGAATAAATATTAATCAAAGTTTCATAAAAATAATACAATCATGTTAACAAATGGAAATAACTTAGTAAAGAAACGGAGAGTTATTCTGGCTATTAACACCTCTTTTTTTGAGCCTATTTGCCTTTGTTAGTATCTTTGATTCTTGTTCACAACTCTTCAGACTGCATGAAAAACCTCTCTGGGAATCTGGTACGCCAACCAACTATCCTCTCTCTCCTGATTATAATAATGAAAGACCGTTTCATCCCCTTATAGAACTTCGGTTTGTGAAAACTATGAACAATCTCTACATCAAGATCTACCCTCCCCCACCACATACCTCACCTTCACCCTATACCCCCTAATCCTCTCAACCTTCTCTTCCGGTTTCTCTGTCAACGAATCAAGAAATTCCGTTACCTGGTTAAGACTAAAAAAATGAATCTGATTTTCTCCTCTCATTTCGTCCGATATCTTCTCCCGTATCTTCTCCAAATGTTTCTCATCCTTCGAAACAACACATACTTGTTTGTAGCCGGCAGATATACATTTAGAAATATTCTTTAACTCATAATCAATTGAATTAGATACCGCCACCTCACAAGCAATTTTAATTTCATCTTTGGTAAGGGAAACATCAATCCGACCACCTGTCACTTCTTCTTCAATACTAGCCTTAAACCCTCTCTGTTCAGCTATTTTCTTGATGAATGTCTGTAAATATCGGTGTTCTCGGAGTTCTTCTTTTTCCTCCACCTTTTCAAGATATTCTTGGCTTTTGACTTCAATATTAGGTTGTTTTAGTATCTTCTCTTCTTTTTCAGGTAGAGGCTCTTTCTCAATATATACGGGTATAGAGAGATTCAATTCTTCCTCAACGTCAGTGACTCTTCTTCCATATCTTTGCCTTGTACTGTTGATGATAACATCTAAATTCTCTGGATTTTGTTGTTTCGTAAGAGGAAGGGTTAAAAGGGAAAAATCATCTACCTTTCTTCCAACTTTAGCAATTGCCTCACCAGTAGAGAGATTCAGAAAATCTTCACTTAGGAAATGATGGAAACTATTCTCTAATCGTTTGGCGTCTGTATCACCTAATCTAAAACAAATCCTGATATTGGCATTACTGATAACAGAAGAGAGAATGTCTTGGTCTTTAATTTGATTTAATTCTTGATGTGCCAAAACAAGTCCGATACCGAACTTTCTGGCACCTGACAATATTGAATTAATTGATGGAGTAATGAAATTCTGGAATTCATCTAAGTAGACATATATAGGTGAGCGGTCTTCTTTGTGTCTTCCAATCGCTGTCTGGTATATTTTGGATAGTATTAAGGTACCCAAGAGATAACTATTTTCTTCACCAATTAAGCCTTGGGGTAACTTGACCAGTAATATCTTCTTCTCATTAAGAATCTTCCCAAAATCAAGTCCCTCTTTCTGTGACAGGATGTTTCTGATAATCTTGGGACGGAGAAATGTATCGAGTCTGGTAAGGAGAGGGCTGATGGAAGCTTTCTTTAGGAGAACAAATTCATTGTTCCAGTAATAGTGAATACTTTTGTCACGAACTGTCTTTAGGAATTCTTTTCTAAATATACTTTCGATAAGGAATCTTCTAAGGTCAAATAAGGTACCACCTTTTTCTGAATAGAGGAAGGCATTGATAGCATTTGAAAGTACTGATGTCATTTGGTCACCCCAGGAAGTAGAATGTCTTCTAAAAGCTTCTGCCAAATCAGATGATAAAACAATCTTTTCAAATTCAGTATGAGCCGAAAGCAGGTTAATTCCGACAGAATAGAGAGTATCAGATGGATCAAAGAGAATGACATCTTTCAATCTACTTTCTTTAATACGAGGGATAATATCATCAATAGTATCTCCGTGTGGGTCAAAGATGATACAACCGTTTCCATGAGCTACATCTTCCAAAAAAAGATTGGATATTAATGTTGATTTGCCGGTACCAGTCCCACCGATGATATGGGTGTGCTTTAATCGGTCGTTGTCGGTAAGGGAGACTTTGTGTTCATTTCCCAAATGTTTGTTTAGACCGATTAGATAACCCCCATATGTTAGATGTCCTGGGACGTCCACCGTTTTTAAATCAGTACTAACAAGTTTTGAAGAATCAGGAAAATGAACAAAGGAATACAGTTCATTCGTATTCATTATCATTCCCCATCTATTTGTCCCTCTTGTCTTTAAATTCCTTAGATGGTCTTCATATTGATATCCCACATTAGAGAGTGGTATCAGAGAATTGTACTCCCCCCTTGAAGATAACTTAATGTTTGAGATAAGTTCGGTGGATAATTTCTCCGCGTCTTTAGGATTGGGAGATTCCACGGCAAGACGGATAACAACAGCAAAAAGAGGTGATGAAACTTTTTCTTTAACGCATGTTACCATCTCCGGAGAATCAGGAAAGAAACAGTCTTTGCCAATTAGTATAGAATTGGTAATACTTCTTGACCAAGGGTTTGTTACCCCTTTCCAGATAACTTGGAGCATAACAGTCTCATCAATCTCTAAGCTATCAATCACCGCTAATATACCAGTTAGAGAATCTATGGACGTATTAATCGGTCTCATGAATTCATCATTGTAACCGAAATCAACAATGGCCAGTTTGTTTTCCAGATTAAATGGTAGTTTCTTAACGCTCGTACTCGCAACAATGGTATTAGGGAAATATGTTTTAAACAGGTGGAGAATCCGTTTGTGGTCTTCTGCTTCTGAGATGATTTGCAGGGAAAGTGAATCGTGGTTACCGATAATCTCAAATGATATTTGTCCCTCACTGAAAGAGAGCATATTCAGGAATTCAATTAAGAGTGGTTCATCAAAACGATAGTCTCTTACGAACTCAATCTTTAATTGTTTGAGAAATAGTCCGTATTCATGACGTCTTGGTTCTCTCTCTTCAAATTCTTCTTTCTCAATTATCTTCTTCTTGGAAAATAGTCGTTCAAATATATTTGGAACCCGACCATCATCAATGTATTCCTCTTTCGGGTAAAAATGATAGAACTCCCGATAGATGGGTTCAATATCTACGGGGTATGGAAATAACTTCCAGCCTCTACCTTTCTCTTCCCAATCGTAGAAATGACGGACGGCTTCCTCTTCTCTCATTATCTAAGAAAGATATTGTTTAGAATTGGCTTCCTATCTGCCTCACTAATCCTAACCCCTGTCTCTTTAGTTATCTCATCAATGACTTTTAGTACACACTTGTGAGAATATGTCATCCACATGGAAGCAGTATCGATTTGATAGAAGGTTTTAAGGTAGAATACCCGACGGAGCCAGGAACCGATAAATGGAATCCTTCCGATGAATTCTTCACCTGCTCCTGTTTCAAAAATGAGCCACCATGATACAAAACACCCGTCACCAAATGGAGCAAAACAGAGGTCGTAATAATACTCCTGCCAGTAAATTCTTAGATATGCTCTCTTGTGCGAAAGAACACTTCCTGATTTTAATGCTACCCCTTCAAATTTTAAGTCCTTTATCTCATGGCTCTCCATTTCCTTTTGGATTAGCTCATAGAAGTCCTTGGTGGAATACTTGAAGTTAGGTAACAAGGAAGACCAATGGGAATGGAGGTCTTTTTTGACGATTTTAGAAACAAAGAGGATGAAAAAGACGATTAGAACGGTAACAACGGTATTTAGGATATAATCCGGGGAGGAAACATGTTGTGGTGACATATTGGTTTTGTTTTAGATTATTGGTTTTGGAAAAGTTACGAAAAAATTTGAGAGTGAACAATATGTTACTACAAAAAAATAGCCGAGGTACAGAAATCTATACCCCGGCTCGATGAAATGAAGTATTAAGTTATCTCCCCTAATCAATCCCAAAATCATACACCTTATCAATTTTACTAAACCCCTCTGGAACATTACCAGCATACATGAAAGAGTACTCACCGGACAAAAGGGGTTCGTCAAAGAATACTTTGTAAATACCAGGAGCTAGTTTCTGAAAATTAAACTTGGTCTTGTTCTTGTCAGCTACTCCAACACTTTCCTTGAGTAAACTAGCCGAACCGACCTCTATCTCTCTATTGGTCTTTTTAACCTTCATATCAGTCAAAAGAAATTCATTCGGGCTGGTAGCCACAGAGAACCACCAAAGCGACTCATCATTGCTGAAAGAATTCTTTGAAGGATCAAAGTAGAAGTAAAATTCAGGTGAGACCTCTTTAAATTGAACCCTTGAATTACTGCCATCAATGGAAACTAAGTCTTTAACCTTTGTCAGTCCAGAAGTTAAGGCAAACATCATCGCTCCACCGCTTTTGGCTTGACTGTATACTGTTGGTTCAAGAGAAACCATTTCGGTTTGTTTGAAATAATATATTCCAGGAGTATGCATATCTAGTGGATTATTGGGGTCTATCTTAACTACATGCCTTCCGTTATCTCCCGCTGCTTCAACCACAGCATTAATAACATCTTCTCCGATTTTCATATCCGCCAGATTGATTAACTTCTCTGTAGATATGTCAAAGCTATTTTGTGATGATTTAATCTTTGAAAGAATAACGGAGCTAGGTAAACCTTTAGTTTTCATTTCAATGATGATTTCATTTGTCAGTACTTCTGATTGAGCAAAGACAAGTATAGCGAGCAATAAAAAGGAGGAGGTGAAAAATAATTTTAGTGATTTCATTTCAACTTCATTTAGATTTATTGCTTCGTAAACGTATCAGTCCCAGTCCAGATATCTATCTTAATCGTATTCCCTGATACTGTACCCGTATGAATCTCCTCTTCATCATCTGTCAGCTTAATGACATTCCCGGTTATGATATACACATTGTCCCACTTAATCCATTGATCCTCTGGAAAATCATCTTCTGCCCTAAACGTGTAGGTTGCCTTGGTATTGAATTTAAGATAAAGGGTGTAATCATCATGAACACATTTCCATGTGGTACCTGATAGGTTCATTTCATTTTCATCATCTTTACTGCAACTGTTGGTTAGGATAAAGAGAGAAGCGATAACAAGAAAGAGAAGGGCATGAAATTTGGTTTTCATAGTAATTGGTTTTTTAATTTTTTAAAATCTATAATATTTTCACAAACAGGACGTATAAGTCCTGTAATGAAACAAATATATAGAAAATTAAATGACAGGACGTATACGTCCTGAATATTTTTTTATTAACCGCTTACCTTTCTGTCTGAAATTTTGGAGTTTGATATGGAGAATGGCGATATACAGAATAGGCTGGGCAAGAGAATTGTTGAGATAAGGAGCAATTTAGGATTAAAGCAGATTGATTTGGCGATGAGAGCAGAAATAGATGACGCTTTTCTTCGAAGAATCGAAACAGGAAGGGTTAATCCGACAGTCAGAACACTAGAGAAAATCGCCAGAGGTCTTGATGTTCCGATGAAAGATTTGTTTGATTTTTAGATACAAAAAAGCCTCGCGAAAGAGGCTTTAAATTAAATCATCCCTTCATCAGCAAAGGAATAATATCCTTCGGAAGAAATGATAACATGGTCTAAAAGAACAATTTCAAATAGTTTGCAAGCCTGTTTGATTTTTTCTGTCAATTTTATATCACTCTCCGAGGGCTGTATATTCCCCGATGGATGATTGTGACAAACAATGATGGCACTAGCATTAGTTTTAAGTGCCAGTTGTAGGATTTCTTTGACGTTGACACATGTTCCGGCACTTGTACCAGTACTGACATTTGAAACCCCAAGTAGACGATTACACCTGCTTAACAGAGCTATCAGAAAGAATTCTTTGAAATCGATTTTCCCTTCTGGAATCATTATTCGGAATATCTCTTCCGCTTCACTACTTCGTGAGATGTCTTTCATTTCTGAAATAGCCGGTCTCTTGTATATGACCTCTATTTCGTGAATCCCATTTGATTTTTCCATATATTGAAATTTACATTTTGGGATATTTTAATCCGGGAAGAAGTGAGAAAATAGATACGTAAAAATGACAAAGCCAAATACTTAAATTCCCCGTCTTGAAAAATGATTGCTCAAAAAGAGCTTGCAAAACTCTTATATATCGATCCAACAACGTTGTCGAGGACTGAGAGAGGAAACGGAAACAGAATACGGAAAGAAATACAGAAGAAATTGGACGAGTTATTACCGAGAGACACCTTAGAAAAATAACATTCGCTCATTCAAAAGCATTAAACGATATCTATAGAAAGGAGTTTGATAAAATTGGCATATGAGGTAGATGATTAAACCCAGATAAGTGATATATTTGATTGAGAAATTATACGCAGTCTTTATTGATCGAAGGAAATGAAAAACAGTTTTATAAAAAAATGGCTCTGGTACAAGTTAGTATGTGTGGAATATATCACTTTAACTGAAAACTGAATGTAGACACCGCTAAATAAAGTCAGGCCATTTCATAAAGAAATTGGCTTTTTTTTCTTAACGAGAAAATGAACAGAGTGATCAAAATATAAACTGTTAACAATTGGAGGTATTTATGCAATGAAAAACATCGCCCTTATTTCTGACTTATTAATTCGCTTTTTTGCGTGTATACATCGTAGATTTTATGAACGGGAATGGGACGCTCGTGTTCAAGATAATTAAAAGGCCATTCTCGGAGGAGGATGGCCTTTTTTATTGACATACTGAAAACAAAAAAGCCAAGGGAGCTGTGGAGGTTACCTTGGCTTTAACTACAAACTCAACGACCAGTGGTCGTTTCTACCAGCCTCCTAAAGCTGGTAGAATTCAAACAAAAGAATCTAATTTCCGAGAGGATTGTACCATATGCAGAAATAAAAGCAAGTACATATCCAATTGGGAACCAACTCAAAAGCGAATTTTTAATTTTATCGCTATTCCCCTCCAGCTTTAAAAAGCGCTCCTCTTAACCTGTTGATATCCTAATCAACCCTCTCTGGAAATCAACGGTATACTTAAGGTCTATTTCTGATCTACAAATCTAAAATTATGAACACCTTCAGTATTGAAGAAATGGCAGAGCTCCAAATCAAGCTTTGGTATCTTACTCACCAAATCAATTCACCTCCCGACAAAAAAGATCCACCGAACAATGATGTGGATGACGAAGAAGAACCCAAAAAGTAAGTCTGAATGCTGAAAAAGCATATGACAAGTGATCAACAATTTTAAAATTAACAAAATGAAAAAATTAATTACCGTAACCGCAATCGTTCTCATGGTGGCCCTGTTTGCCATCGAATCCTTCTGCCAGAATGCCAACTCCAGCTTAATGCAAAGAATTGCAAATAAGGACAAATCTCTTACTTCTATCATTAAGAAAATCAATACTGGTGATACGCAAAACCATAACCAAATTTTGAAACAGGTTAGGTTAGAACGGAAAGAGATTATCCCCGACATTGCTTATCATTCTGAAAGATTTTCATCCTTTGCTCTTACTGAAGAGAAGCGTATCTGGCCAATTGTGACATTAAATACTGACGCCGTCTTTCTCGGAAACAATTTGAGTCCCGGCACCGGATTCTAGTGTTAACTGACAAAACCAAGATAGTGCCTTTTTAAGGTTCTATCTTGGTAAATTCAAAATTATTGCTCCTATTTAAAATCATTTCCAAATGATATAATTAGCTCATAAATAGAGCTATGAATAAAAACCTAAAAAACTATTTTATGAAATCATATAAAATTATTATTGTATTATTCATATGTATACTTGCTTTAATTGGATGTTCCAAAATCGATGATTTGGCAATCCCAGAGGAAAACAGCCAGACAGAAACCTTAAGCTTAGAATCCTTCATCCAAAATCACTTTGAAAAGAAATATGAGTTGTCGATAAGCCAAAATCAGATTAAGACTAAAGCAAGTATTGAAAAAGTCTATTCTGATTACGCCAATGAAGAACTAGCCCAAGAGGTAACCAAGGAATTAAACGACCAGAGAATTTTTAGAGAAAGATGGGAAGATGGAATGCGATATATTGATTCTGAGGTTCGAACAATAATTAAAAAGGGTTCTTTAAAAGAAAAAGATGGAATTATTTCATGCCTGGTCTATATCTATTTTATCCTTTACGAAAACGAAAATAACCCCGAGACTGGAAAACCAAACACCAGTGAAGGAATAGATTTGGTTGAATTAGTGATTGAAAAACAAGGTCAAGACTTTATCATCTCTAAAGAACAAAGTACTGATTATTACATTGAGTCACCAGAGCTATTTGAAATAATTCCTGAGGATGAAGAGGATGTTGAAAAAGAGGAACTTTCAATATCTACCAAGTCGTCTGGATATTCATATTCCGGTAAAAATGCTGTGAAATTCGCTCTTAAGTATTATAATGGCGTATCGAAAGTAAAAAATTATCATGACTATACTTACGAAGGTGGAGACTGCACTAATTTCTTGTCACGCTGTTTACTAGAAGGAGGTTGGTTACAAAATAACTCTTGGTTTTTTACTAAAGATGGCTCATCTGGGAATGACATGAAGAAGTATAAACGTAGCCCGTCATGGACTAAAGCAAACAGTTTTTATGAATACATAACTGCGACCGGAAGTATGTATAAGAATTCTAAAGGTGATAAAAGAGTAAGCTATATATTTGAAAATCTTCAAATCCCCAAAGAAAAAGACAGCAAATCAACATGGACGAAATTTTATACAAAAATACAATCACTAAAACTTGGAGACATTGTTCAAATTGGCGATGGGAAAATTTACCACAGTATGATTGTTACTACTGTTTCAAGTAAACATCCATATACTAAAGTAACTTATAGGAATGCTGATAATTATAAACCTCGGGGAGATAGACCACTTACTGACATAGGAGCAGGTACGCGACTATACGGGTTTAATGTAAAATCGTCAGGCAAATAGTCACCAACAAAAAGACCAAGACAAATCGCTTGGTCTTTTTATTTTAAACTCAAAAAGAACATATTCGCTTTTACCCCCACACAATCGTTTCCGCATTAAATGTCCTCGACGGTGTACCATCAATCATTAACTTGAGATATATTTCATAATTAGCGAGATTAATAATATTCGGAATGTCGAAAGGTTCTAATTCTTTGGCAAAGTATGAAGCGTCAGAAACTCCTAAACGAAAGACTATGACCGTTCCGGCATTACCAAGAACAGCGTCTCTAATTTCTTCACTCAATTGACCTAAATACTGATGAGCCATTATGAGAGCCAGTTTGAACTTTCTAAGCTCCGAAAGCATATTGACCAGCGATAGAGTGGTATAGTTCTGGAATTCATCTAAATAGACAAAGAATGGTACCCTATTTACCTCATGAATGTCTATTCTGGAGAAAGCTGAGAATGATATTGAATTAAGAATTAAAGCTCCCAGAATATTTGAAACATTCTCCCCTAATATTCCTTTGGATAGATTGATGAGCAATATTTTTCTGGAGTCCATTATCTTCCGAAATGATATATCTTCCGTGTTATCAATCAGTAGTCTTCTAATGGCAGGATAGATGAGAAACGCTCCCACCTTGTTGTATATCGGAAGAAAATCAGCTTTGTTGTATTGTTTAAACTCTTTCTGCCAGAATCTTTTAATATCATCACTGATTACATTCTCCACGCATTTATCTCTGAATTTCTCATCTTCCAGTATCCTTAGTATGTCAGAAATATCAGCCTTCTCTTGATCTAAAAGAGTAAGAAAGATATGCCTTAAGATATGCTCTAGTTTCAGTCCCCAGGCTGATTTCCATTGTTTTTCAAATACGTCTAGTATTCCAGAAGCAACTAAGGATCTTCTTTCATATGGAACCTTCATGAATGGGTTAAATCTGAAATGATGATTTGGATCAGTTATGTCTAGATATACAATATCGGAAGCTCTATACCTTGGAATATTTAAAAAGATGTTTTTAATCAAATCACCATGAACGTCAAAGACACAGAGACCTCTTCCGCAGTCTATGTCTTGGAGAATCTGGGTTCTTAGAAGATTTGTCTTCCCTGTTCCCGTTTTTCCGATTATATATGTGTGTAGTAGTCTATCCTTTTGCTTGATACCGAAAAGAATATCTTTCCCGTATCGATTGACCTTGGCGAGGTATGTTATTTGTTTTGAGTAGTTCATGAGAGGATTATATTCTCTCATGGTGAGGGGAAGATAGGAGTGTAAAAATGACAGATGTCGCATTATATAACTAAATCATATGAGTGCACAAAAATTT